>Ga0070732_10000040_pt1 | contig 141877 bp, 177 predicted proteins | sample Coa_R1_5_FD_66449 | JGI IMG/M metagenome (GOLD analysis project Ga0070732, IMG submission 66449) | Surface soil microbial communities from Centralia Pennsylvania, which are recovering from an underground coalmine fire - Coalmine... | ecosystem: Environmental > Terrestrial > Soil >... | reverse complement strand
CCTTAAATTGTCCGGGTTCGTGTTTGAAAATGTTTGTCAAATCCAGTCCCCCCACCATTTTAAGCGTATCCACATATACCCAGGAAAGCATCGACCAAACAATTTAAATTTCCACTTCAATCTTTTCCATGGCGTTCCAAACTCCTCAACAATAAATTTAGCGGCCTTCTCCACTGTGGGGGCAATCAAGTCCTCTTCTTCAATAGCAACCGAAGGACCGTAAAGTTTCATAACACGTACAATCGGCTTAAAATAAAAATAACGTGAGAGCCCAATCTCGTGTAAAAGACCCTGGCTTTTTGATGGACCCGTAATATCCACAAGGATGTGGCTGTTGCGAATCAACCACTTGTCGCGTTTCCAAAAGTACCTAAGCTGTTCTTGGGATGGTTGGTTCAATCTCTTCTTATCGGATTTCACGCCCTCTTCTGTTACTGGGCTGAGAACTGTAATTCCGTATTTTGTAAATACCCTACTACAGTAAGCATTGCGCTGGTAAATAACGCTTCGCCTAACTCCGGTCATCTGCTGAGCAGCGTAAACGCGAACATTAATTTTATTCAGCCAATCAAACATTAACGATTATTTCCAGTTGTTCTATCTAGCCATACAATTGCTATTACGCTTACAATTGGAAGTTGCATAAAAAGGAACATCGCCAAAATATCAGAAGCGTGGGGAAATTCCCGCAACGCCAAACAAGCAATAAATACTTCTCCAAAAAAGAATAACTCGCGGGGAAATTTCTTCACCTGTTATCTCCAGACCCTTGGATGACGTTACGCTTCAGGCGGTCTTCAAGCTTCGTTCTATTTTTCTCGATAACTTCTTCCAATGAGAAATTCAATTCTTGAGCGATTCGAGCCAAATACCAAAACACATCCCCACACTCCGCAATAATCTTTTCACGTTTCTCAGGCGTTACAATTTTGTTGTCGTCCCGCATAATCTTCTTAACTACTCCAGCCACTTCCCCAGCTTCATTAACGAGTCCAAGGACCGTGTAATAAAGTGGTTCATCCTTGGGATAGATTGCGGTCTTATCTGTCCACTCTTGGTAAGATTCTAAAGAAGTTTTCTCAAGCTCGTGGTAATCTGTAAAGGTTGGAAGTTTGTCCCATTTAGGTTGCTCGTTCATATCGTTACTGCCTCCTTTTTAAATTCGTACTTTTTCATTTCGCCCCAATTTGGACCCGTTGAGAAATCCGCTCGAATGGGAACTACAATGTTGCAAACTGGGCGTTCAATTTCTTCTTTCATTACACTAATCGACTGTTCCAACTCACTCTTGGGAATGTCCATCAAAATAGCATCGTGAATCAAAATACGAAGTTTGCCAGACAATCCCAACTCTTTAAATCGCATTACAATTCTATTGGCTGCATTGCAAGTGTAGTCAGAAGCGGTTCCTTGAATTGGAGAATTCTTCGCAGCAGCTTCCGCTTCATATTTTACCATTTCGTCTTGACTGTTGATTCCTGGCAAATGTCTTCGACGGCCAAACAAGTTCGTTACAAATCCATTCATTCTTGCTTCTCGAACAATGTGGTACAGCCATTGTTTGGCGATTGGATAACGACCAAAAAATGCTACCCTTCCTTGGGCAGCTTCTTCAACTGTACAATGATTCTGCTTCGCAAACTTTTCATCACCCATACCGTACAACAAACCAAAGGCAGTTCGTTTCGCCAAGGTTCGTTGATCGTCTGTTACTTCTTCTGGGGTAACTTTTACTTTCTTAATGAGAGTAGCGGTTGTTGCAGCAGTTTGTTTGTGCATGTCAAGCCCGTTTGCAATGTCCATCAACATCTGTGGGTCACGGCTAAACTCTGCCCAGAAACAAATCTCAGCTTGAGACAAGTCGCCCTCTACCATCACGTTTCCTTCTTCGGCTCTGAACATCTTCTTAATTCGTTTGTCTTTCTTTGGAATGTTTTGAAGGTTTGGGTCACTGCTGGAAAGACGCCCACTCTCAGTTCCTGTAATATTAAACGACCCATGCAAGTATCCATCTTTATCCAACTTCTCTTCAATACCCACAACATAAGTGTTGTAAAGCTTTTCCATCTTGCGGTAATCGAGAATCAACTGTGGAATGGGATTCATGTCTGCTAAAATTGTTAACACTTCAACGTCGGTTGAATCATCGCCCTTCTTTGTTTTTTTAATCTTTGGGAGTTTTAATTGTTTAAACAAAAGATCCCTTAGCTGGTCTGGGGAGTTGAGGTTCATGTCACCCGTCACTGCCTTAATGCGTTTCTCAAGTGCTGCAATGTCCGTCTCAAGTTCCTTCTTCAATACTTGAAGGTACTGCGTATCCATCTTCACACCACGCCACTCTGCTTCAGTGAGAGTGTTGTTTAACGGAATAATTAAACGGTTGAAAATATCTGTTAAATTTTCCTTAGCCAATAAAGGAGCAAATTTCTCAAAAAGTCTGTACGTACAATCCGCATCCATGCAAGCGTATTTCATTCGAAGCTCTTCCGGTAAATGTGCATAATTTCTGTTATTTGCCGATACTTTGTGTTCCTTGAACCACTCCTCAACGGGTCTGTCATACGCTCCCATACTTGTGTACAACAAAGATAAAGAAGTGAGGTCCAAGCCGCCCTTGTTATTCTCGTTAAGTAGATGAGCAGCAAGCATTGTATCGAAAATTATGTTGTTAACGACCCAGCCTTTTTGCATGAACCATTTGCTGTCAAACTTTAAATTCTGTCCAATCTTACCCTTCTCAGATTCCATCAACTCTTTAAGTTTCCCAAGGACGTATTCCTGCTTGTCGCCCCAGTAAGGTTCGTAAGTGTCTCGAACCTTCTCTATTGTCACTTGCTTTTCCACTTCAACCACTTGAACCTTTCCATCCACTTTCTTTTTGCTTTTGCGCTTTTTAATTTCAATTTCCTGATATGGAATTCCAACGTACTTTGTAAGGGGAAGGACACAAGCTGTCTTCTCTTTCCATGAGAATGCCACTTCTAAAATTTCACCAACCTGCCAGTCCAGGGAGTTGGTTTCCAAGTCGAAAACGAAGTTTGGCACTTCCCTCATTCGTTCGAAGAAAGCATCTACTTTCTCCATTGTGTCCAACGTAATGTAATTCCCCTCGTCACCTTTGGACAACTCAGCGTATTGTGAGGATTCACGAATCCGAACAAAATCCTGAATGACTGTTGGCTCTCGGTTGGGATCGCGCATAACGGCTGAGGGATGGAAGGTCGGCATAATTTTACAATTAAGTTCTTCACTCCAGAATTCGGTACCACGTACCTTTGTAATTTTCGTCGAAGCGGCAGCACTCTTTGAACCCATAATCGCACTCAAAGCAACACTTCCCAAAGGAACAATTACGTTGGGTTTTATCGCTTCAATCTCCTGCTTTAAATACCCACGGCAAGCTTCAATTTCATCCCAAGTAGGAGCACGGAAACTTGCCATCACACTTCTATCTTCGTTCTTTGGAAAACATCGAACAGCGTTTACAACCCTTACCTGCTCTCTTGAAATTCCTGCGATAGCAAGCATCCTGTTTAATTGCTGTCCGGCGCGACCGACAAAGGGCTGGCCCTGCTCGTTTTCATCTGGTCCAGGAGCTTCGCCAACCAACAATATTTTTACATCGTTTTCTGGACCTATGCCGTTCACTACTTGTTTTCTATTTTTACACAAAGTAGGACATTTTTGGCAATTTGTATTATTTAGATCGAGCATAAATTTTATTTCTTTCCTTCAATTCTTTAATAGTTTTCTTTTGGTGATCTGGCTTAGTTAGTGGTTGAAGGTTAGTGAAATTAACTGCCATTAAAAATTCTTCGCGTTTAGTTAAATCGAACTTCCATAAAGCGTTAACGTGATCGATTTCCCAATAAGTTCCGTAATTATCCCAAGTCATTTTACCGTAAAATTTATTTTGTAAGTAAGCCGTCAAAAACTCAATTGTACATCCCAAATCCTTAATGGCTGAACCAGTCTTGAAATTACCTTCTAAAGCTAATTTAAGTCTTCGTCTCAAATTTTTAGCTATTCTGTACTGAATGTCTGTCGCATACAGTATCTGAAGATATTTTCTACGCTTCGGGAGAAGAATTTCTTTATTTTCCTCTCTCCACTTTTTAGTCTGTTCTAAGAGTTCAGCTTTGTGTACCAAATAATATTCATGCCTTTTTATAGCAAAATATTCTTTGTTTTCTTCTCGATATTTTTTCATTTGTTGCAATCTAATTATACGATTCTTATGATAATTTTCCTTAGCACATTGTTTACACGCTCTACCCTTGTATCTTCCAACCTTCCGTAAATCATGCCCCCGCTTGCAAAAACGTTTTAGTTTTCTGGGGTGGGGAACATAAGTTCTTTTTCTATGCGCCCTTTTACATTCTTTACATTTACCATCTTTCGTTCTACCAACAATAGAAATATCATGTCCGTGAATACAGAACTTTTTTATTAAAATAGGAGCTGTTTTTATATTGAATTCTTTATTAATTTTCCAAATACCCACAGTAGACAGCCCAAATTTTTTGGCTAAGGTACTTAATGACATCGATATAACTGTATTTCTATGTTGTGCTGCCCAAAGTCTAAATTTCTTACTTTCTTTTTTCATAAAATTATCCCTTTTAAGTTAATGGAAGTGGTCACATACTTCCTAATAATACCACATTTTATTATGCTTTTAAGGGTGTTTTCCTTTAAATTCTACGGCCACACTTGCTCCCCATTCACATCCTTCATTACGTACTTGAACGACTTCAAAAGCTTTGCAATTTTCTTATCTTTCCTCGCTAACGTCACAAGTGAATAAAGCATCATTGTAACCGTATCGCCAGGAAGAACGTGCCCATCAATTGCAACCAAGGGAATCTTTGGCTGCGCCTCTACTTGTGGGCATGGAGCGGAGGTAGGCGCGGGCAAACCAGATGGTGCTGACACCTCAACTTGTCTTTTCTTTCGTTCAGCCATAATGAAATCGACTGGGTTTGAAAACTTGTCCATGTCTTTCTCAGCCTCTGCTGACATGCTGCGTAATATGTGCGGAGGAATGTCAAAAAGAGGAACTGAGGGCGGCTTTAACGGTTCGTCGGTTTCATCAGTCATTTCAAGTCCTTTTGCAAACAATCCAATATGGCTGGTTCGTATTTTATTAATGATTCAAAGGTCGTAAGTGAAAGGCACGTAAGCTTTTGAACCTCATCGGGAATAACAATAGAACAATCCGTCACGTCTATCTGCTCTTCCCCATCCTGCATATTTGGGTCTGCTAAATAACGAGGAACACTAAAAGGTTCGGTGGGAGGAACCAACTCGTAATTTTTGTACAACCAATAACCATCGAGTCCAGGGATATTTGGCAGACGAGGATTTATAAATGGGTACGGCAACTCCAAAATGTATGGGAAGTCCGTTCCAATACAACAATAAGGGTCAGTAAAACCAATCGAATTCAAATTCTTTGGACTGAATGGATCTTTCTGCGTAATATCCAGCGGCCCTATTTCGGGATTTTTCACGTTCCTTAAAATTTTACGTGCAACCTCTTCAGAAAGTCTGTACATTATTTGTCCCGGTATTTAAGAAATCCAATTGTAAAAATTGCACTGCAAATCAGTCCCCAAAAGTTTCCTAAAATTAAGGGCCATTGATGGATATTCAGGCCGTATACCAAACCAAAAGTGTAACCCAAAGCCTGAATCACCCACATCCAACCAGAAACTCCCTTGGTTGTTTTTCTTGTAAACAAAGCAACGTTCTGTGGAAGGAGGCAAAGGGCGAAAAAAAACTGTGAGATATAACCGACGCTCATTTATTTTACCTTGCTCGAATCCAACAAGTTTTGTGCTTCTTTCTGTGTTATGTATTTGTTAACAACCAAAGCCCATAAAATTTCTGCGTGTAAGTACAAAAGGTTGTATCCATTAACTTCGAGCCCACCAACCTTCTGCGATTTTTCTATCGCCTCAGTAGCTTGTTTGTACGAAATAAAACCTTTCCCAATACAATAATTCACTAAAGAGTTTTCAAAATCCATAAATGGCATGGCCGGGAGAAATCCGTTATAATGTTCTTCCACTGCCCCTTCCCAAAATTTGTTCCATTCTAGCGCTGTTTTTGAATACGGGTCAAGCAAGTGTTTCTGCTCAAACAATGTTGTAGTATTTTCGATAATTCGGCTCACAGAATATCCGCCATAAGATGCAGGGTCGGCGGCAAATGTAGAAACGCTCATAAACAACACAAGGGTTGTAGCTACAGCTTTCTTAAATAAATTCATCAGTCCTCTTTTGTAATTTTATTTATTAAAATCTGTTTCAGCTTCAAAGCGCGTTCCTTGGTTTCTGGAGCTTTCGTCTTTGTTAGGAACTTGGATACTTGCTTCTTTAATTCAACTTCTCGTGAAACGGACCAAGCTACCTGAATTTCCTTTTCAATTTCATCCAGAATCACTCTATCCTTTGCTGCCTGTCTTCGCATTCTTTCAATCTGAGTTTTCTTGTCGTGGCACGGATCGCAGATTACCTGAAGATTCTCAGGACCGCAGAACAAACGTTCTACAAATACATTCCAGTCAACAAAACCCTTTTCATTTACTTCCACTACGGGCACGATATGATCCACCTCAACCTTTGTAGAACCTACCCACGTTTTACAAACAGCACACTGATATTGGACGGCATCTCGCTTACCTCTCGAACCGTCCTGATTGTAGCGCGGCACTTCCCTACGAACCTTCTTCAGCACTTCAATCTTAACGGGAGAACGGCTGAAGATCCTGCGAATCGCTCCGCGAATAGCAGCGTTTTGGTTAAACGGTGGTTTTTTCTTCTGTTCCATAATCTTTTGGATCGTAAAGCTTGTATGTTGTATTGAAGTCCAACCCCATAATTTCGCACATCGACATTGCTGCACCGGAATTGGAAGAATGAATGCGGATTTTCTTTGGCTTCAACTCTGTCGGCATTCGTGCAATATAATAAGCCACTCCAGTATAATTTTCTGCTGAATACATCGTGTACCTGTCAATCCCATGCTGAGGAAATAGAATGTCGTGATCCAGGCTGATTTCAGCTATTGGGCTGAACATGTGAAGGAACCTGAGCGTATCAGATACGGTTCTCGCTCCCATCCATCCTTTTGGGATTTCACGAGTATCGTCAACGAAAAGTTTAAAAGTTGTTGCCAATTTATCACTCATTTTCGTTAAAAGCTTCTTTGGTCCAACGACCTTCTTCATCTTTGCCTTCTACCTTTAAATTTTCTGGCTTTAAAGCTTCATTCACCCTGCGTTCTATTTCTGCCTCAGCATCTCGAATACCTTGCAACATAAATGCCGTCTTTCGTTTGTGCCAAACTTTAAACTTTGGCGTGTTAATCAGCTTCTGGAAGGCTTTCTCTTTATTGCGAATCTGATCACGTTCTTCCCTAGATTCTGCTACTGCTCCAGATTCCAAATGAGTGATACGAACGCCAGATTCAACTTTGTTCTGATTCTGGCCTCCTTTACCGCCTGAGCGAAAGGTATCCACACGGAAATCTTTCCGTGTAATACTAAAGAGAAGTTCTTTCTTCGATTCTGCTGATTCCATTTTCCTTTACCACCTCGAACGTCTTATGTGCTTTTTCTGCCAGTGTTTTTGAATGCGAAATGAAAATTATTTGCAACCCAAGCTGCTCTGAAAGCTTTCTAATAAACTCCCCGGCCAATTCCTGGTCCTGCACACTAACAAATTTAAGCTGTTCATCACAAATAAGAACGCGCTCAAGAGATGGTCGCCATTTCAAAAGCAAAGACACTCTCAATGCGAAGCTAACCAAATCGGCTATCCCACCACCACAGCTTTCCAACACATCCATATCTTTGCCTGTCAAGCTGTCTACAACAAAGAATTTCAAATCCGGCTGTCCTCTCTCTGTTCCTAACTCCATCTTAAACGTTAAATTTTTATCTTTAACCGCTTGCAACACTTCGGTGACAAGCCCTGAGATTTTCTCAATTACTTGTATACGGGCGGTGTCGCTCAGGGATTGGAGAAAGAGAGACGCTTTTTCTACCGTATCCTGGGTCAATTCCAATTCCTGTACCCGATTCTGGCAAGCTTGGAGAGACGCAGTTATTGCTTCCAGCTTTCCAAGCTTATTGTGGTACAGATTTTTTAAGTTTTCTAGCGCGTTCATAATTTTTAATAAAAGCCAAATATTCTATGTAGTCGAGATTGTCCTTTATATGATTTTTCTTGTAAGCCCTTTTCACTGCAATTCTCAAAGAGAAACATTTTTCATTTGTTAAACTATTAAGATCTTTTATACTTATTTCGGATCTCCAACCACCAGAACCATCGTTAAACAGACGGTAATACTGGTCGTTTCTAGCATCCAAAATAAAACTAGGGAACTTCTCATCCCTAATCCACATTCCTGGTTTAATAACGTTCAAGTTGCCCATAAACTTGTCCAATCTCATTTTGAAGCTTTTGAATTTCAGTATTGAGCTTTTCTTCTTCATCCACAACAATCTTTTCCAATCCTGCCGGGTCAACTCCAAGCTTTCCACATTCAGCTAAGAGGTTTGCTTTCTCTTCTTCCAAAGCGTGAAGCTTCGTAGCATTTTCAATTCTCTTTGTGTTGACTGAATCGATTTTACGCTTTAACGATGAAAGTGTATCTTCAATGCTCATTCTAATTCCCTCGCTTTATTCGCCAACTCTATAAAAGTTAAATTGTCAAACCACCCCATCCTGTGCATATCAACCAAAGCTTTTCGATATTTAGTTCCCGGCCATGTTTCATCCATCTTACATTTTAAAAGAATCACATCGTCTGCTTGTTGCCACTTCTCTCCAAAGAATTCTTCCAGCTTTTTAAATTCGTTTTCAGAGAGTTTCTTTTTAAGGGAATTAAGAAACTTCCTTTCTTTATGAAGATTACAGGCACAAACTTTATTCACTTCAACACCTCTTTTGCTTCCCGAATCTTCTCAAGCGACTTATTCAGGATTCTTTCGTCAACCCCTTGATTCTTTCCCGCTGCCAACACCAGAGCTTCAATATCGTTGGTTTCAAAGGACGTATTTTCCAAACTTTCCATGAAAGATTTTAACTGGTCCTCTTTCTCTTTTTCCAATCCAACCCTACTCAAATCGAAAAGCTCTTCAGCTTTCTTGGCACAAGCTAACGGAAGATGCTTCACGTCAATCTTTCCCTTTTCAATTTCAATTAACAGAACCGTTGGGATTCTGTCCTTCTCATCAATTCCCCAACGAGCCAAAGCTCCTGGATTAATGAATCTCGTTACAAAATTTGTGTTGCCTTTTTGGTATTCGAAAGGCTGGTGGTAGTGCCCTAAAAGCACCAAATTGGCGTTTGTCACAATATCTCTTGGGTGTATAAAATCGAACATCATACTATCAGCGGGAATTACGTAGTTGTGTGAAACGATAATTCTTGTGTACCCAGAATAATCGGTTTGTGTGGGATTGAAGAAATACCCTTTTCCATCTTCCTGCACCTTCGCATGAATCCCGCGAATTACGATTTTCTCTTCTTCAAACACCTTCTCTGTCAATTCATGGAAAGCTTCGGACTCAAACAACACACCGATGCCGTTTGCGCCAATTGTTTTCATCTGATACCCTTGGACATCGTGATTGCCGACAACTGAATAGATTGGCACGTTAATGTATTTTGCCCAGCCAATCAAATCCCTTACCAACTCATGGGAGGGTTTGGGAACGTGCAACAGGTCCCCACCACAAAGTACAACATCAATGTCGTATTCCAAAACCAAATTCGCCAATTCCCCGAGTTCCTCAAACTGGTTTTTATAAAAATCATCAATACGATTTCGAGGACGTGAATCTCGGAGGTGACTGTCAGTAAAGAAAAGGAATTTCATTTTGTTAAATTGTCGATGTCTTCCTGTGCCATCTCTAAAAATAAAATAGAGTAGTCCAAAGCTTTGTTAAAATGGTACTTCCAAGCACCCAAATTTTTAGCACTGCGTGTTAAACAAAATTCTGCCTCCGCCATAACGTACAACCAATTCTTTTTCTGCGCTCGTATTGCCATTTCCTGCTTTTGTATTTTCGCTTCCATACTTTTGTAAACAACAGGCAACGCCAAAGTAATAAACAACAAACTTCCATAAATTAAAAATCGAAGTTTCACGGCTTCGCAACCCCCGTTACAAAATGTCGTAATTCTTCCCACTTTACTTTCCCGCTGTTAATAACATCGCGGATTTGTCTTTCTCGCTCACTCAATTGTGAAATGTTCGTTTTAATTTCAATAAATACAATTTGTTTCAGTTTTCCTTCACTCAAACCATCGAACACAATCAAATCCACCGGACTCCCAAGGAAACGAGCATCCCTTGGATTCCAATGAAACTCTGGAAAAAACGGTATAAGGTGTTCGAGGGTTTTACCCATCATAATCGCCTGTGACTTGTTAATGGCGTCTTGCCTTGTGGCTTCTTCGTATTCCACTTTCCACTTTGCCACCATCAGCAACGCTTCTTTCTTGGCCGCTTCAGCATTTTCCTGCATTCGCCTTTCAATTTCCGCTTTCGCCATTGTGTGATATTCGCCCATTTGCTTTTGCAACTCTGTCTCTTTATACTTGGCAAGCTGGGAAGAGAAATTAGTTGTGATGTGAAAATACTTCGGCAAAAAATAAATTAGAGCAGCAGCGAGTAAAATTATAATTAAATAGAGCATTTTTCTTTTCCAATCAGCGTATTTTTAATCTCTTCCAACTTTTTTCCATCCAAAACGCCAAAACAGATTGGGCACACTTTGTTTGTTGATAAAATATAGGTGTATTCGTTAGTATCTGCACAAAATTGCATATCTAGCTGTGTTTTCATACTGTTTAATGTTGTTTCTTTGTCCAAAATGTCCCTATGTTGCTGAAAAAGCTGTTTTAACCCCTTTAATCGTTGTACGGAAGACTCAATAGAATCGATTTGTAGGGCCGGAACCTGGGCTAACGCGCTTTCTCTCGCCATCTCTGAGGTGTAGCGCCGTTTCCAGTCCTGAGCGCGTGTAAACAAAGATTGGAGGGTATCCAGTCTCTGCCTTGCGGCATCCAAAGCGGCGGATTTAGCTTCAAGCTCCTCAATTTTAGGACGCCACTCCGAAATGGCACTCAAAGCGGCATGTTGAACCTTCAAGTCTTCAAGCTCTTTACCTTTTAAATTCTTCTCTGTGCCGATTTGCTTTTTCTCCGTATTTAAATTACGGAGTGCGTGGTCCAAATAATGAGCGCCTGAGAGTCGGCCAAATACCTTAGCCTTTTGGCTTCCACTCCTGTTAAATAAAAACAACGGTTCTAATTGGCTTGCATAATTGAGCGTAAGCGAATCGTCTTTGTCGAGTGAAATCTTTCCAATGTGCAAAACCTTTGACACCGCTTCTGGCACTTCAGTTCCAAAGTTGGTAAATTCCTGGGAGGGCTGACCTGGAACTTGTAAAATATATTTGTTCTGTTTCTCACCCTTCTCACGAATTATTGTAACTCCGTTGTCCATTACCAAAGTAATTTTGCAAAAAGCAGAACCCACCCTTGTCCAACTTTTGTCCCAAGTGTTATACAGGACGAGGGAAAGAGCCCTGGCAAGTGAAGTTTTGCCCTGATTCGAACTTCCTACGATTACGTTAAGTCCTTTGTCAAACTCAAACGTTGAATCTTTATGTGATTGGAAATTTTCCAATCGAAGATTTTTAATCGCCATTTTACTTTAATCCTGCTTTTTTTAATATTTTCCCATACCATTTAGAAGCTTCGAGTAAATCAACGTGATTATGTTTTATAGAATTTTCAGAGGGAGTTAAATATTGAAGATTCCAAGATACGTGAAGTCCCCAAACCTTTTTGTTATTTAAAGGAATAAAATGATCGGTTGTCATTCCTTTGGGTTTATTTAATTCAAATTCTTTAATCCTATCCCAATCAGTCCACGGTATTACACGAAGACCACGATTTGTTCTACACTTAATTGTAGCAATGGCGTGAGCAACTTTTCCTCTTGGTGATCGTTGATATTCTCGCACAGCCTTTTTTCCATGTCTGGAACGTGCATATTTCAAACGTCCTTTTCGCTTAACTTTTATACCTTTTTCTGTACGGCTATATTTTTTATCCATTTGCTTTTTACACTCATTGCAAGTTTGATGAACATCTCTTCCCACAATAAATGTATCGTGGCCATGAACACAAAAACGTTTTCTAATTTTACTTGTTCTTTTTCCCTGTTTTATCTCATCCCGTAATTGTTTAACGTCACCTCTATGGCACTGTTTACATTCTCCATTTTTCTTCCTACCACAAACAAAAGTGTTGTGCCCTTTTTTACAAAATTTCTTTAAATTTTTGTGCTTCATATTTTATTCTCCTTAAAATTATAATATCAGTCGTATAATACGCCTCAATAATACCACATTTTATTATATTTTTAAGACTGTTCTTTAAAATTATTTTTAATGTATTCCCAACGTCTTTGGTAATATTCTTTGTGGCACTGCTTACAATGTCCAGATGAATTCCTACCAACAACTAAAATATCATGCCCATTCTTACAAACTAGTTTGGGCTTCGATCCGCCACGTTTGGATTTCTTCTTCTTCACTTTTCTACCACCGATCAAGATTATCAAGATCGAACTTGCTGCCAAGGCCGCTATTCGTAGGTTGGATACCAATTCTAGAAAAGTCTTTTCCCTTAATTGCTTTCATCGCTGCCTTTAAATGCTTGTACTTTAAAACAATCTTTCCCTTCTCAACACTTCCGTCATCTACCGCCTGAATTACTCCTTGGGAAATTACTTCACGTATCTGCGCTCCAGACATTCCATCAGTTGGTTTCTCAGAGAGTTCTTTCCAAGTGAAACTCTTATCTTTTCCAATTGTAGCAGCAAAAAGCTCAAGCATTTTTAAACGTTCTTCTGTTTCTGGTAATCCAAACTTAACCACTTTGTCAAAACGACCTGGGCGGTCGAGGAGAGCTTTTTCCAATACTTCTTCCCGGTTGGTTGTGGCAATTGTAATGATGTCAACCAAACCTTCAACGCCGTCAAGCTGGTTCATAAGTTCGCCAAGCACAGTTGGGTTGCCGTTCATCTCTCGTGAAGAACCATAAAGGTCGATATCTTCCAATACAATAACTGACGGGCTGAGGTCTTTGGCAAGCTGCATAATTCCTGAAACGTGTCTTGGATTCTCCAGATGTTTTGGGGAAATCCAAATCAATGTCCAGTCAATCGTCGCACAAAGAATTTTAACCAGATTCGTTTTACCAACCCCAGGAGGCCCTGAGAAAATCAAACCCCTTCGAACCTTCAAGCCGTTGTCCCGATAAATACTGCGATGTTCAATGAGGTTGGAAAGGTTCTGACGAATTTCTGTCTTAAGCTTTTCTGACAAAATAATATCATCCCAGGTATACGTGTGGTCGAGGCGGATAAAATTACACTGTGGGTCGATCTTTTTCCCCTTGAGAAAATTGTGCTCTTCTGTATATTTTAAAAACTTCTCAAGAAGGTCCTTGCCACTCACCTTTGAATCCTTGCGGCTAATAATTTTGAAGAAATAATTATCGTGGTATCCCACCTTCGATTCAAAGATGTATTTCTCTTTGCCGTTTGAAATGTAAAACTGGCCGTTCAATACCTTGTTCACTTTCTTGTTTAAGTCGATTTCAATCAAACTCCATTCCACGCTATAGGTAGAATCTTCAAAAACCCAAGCCAAACGGTCAACTGTAAACTTTTCTGCCTTTAGAAACTCTTCCAAACAATGGCGAGGAACAATGCTATACGCTTCGCTCACTTCGTGCTCATCGTACTGAATTTCATCCGGGCTCTTCACATCCAAATAATTCATGTAAACGAACGTGTTGTAATTACCATTCCATTTGGATTCCTTCAAAACCCTCTTCCAATCTGCATCCGTCAAATCAGCAGAGGATTTAGGGGGAAGGGGGATATCCAAATTGTTAGAAGTTGTATTTGGTGGTCGTGGGGTTCTTGCCATGATAGCTCCTTAAAGTGCTTTTGGTGCTGACAACTGATAATTGAAAGGTTTAATGATCGTATCAAAATGTTTATTTTGGTCTGCCTCTGCTACGAAGATTTGCCTACTATCTCCCATCACATGCTTCTTTGTTGTTTCCCAAATAACCTGCGTAGGGACAGAAGAAAAGATTCCAACGCTCTGAGCAAATGAATCTGTGCCAATCAAACATCCATTGATAACAACTCTCACTCCAGGACCAACTTGGGTAATAACAGGATGATGAACGTGGCCAGAAACAAACAATTCAAATGGCTTTTCGCCTTTGGCCAATGCTTCTGCATTACGTCGATGAATCTGTCCTTCAATCTTCTCCAACTTAATATTTTTTCCGACATTGCCCACTGCAAACACTGTATCTCCATGCGACATCCAAATGCGGTGTCCCTGAATTGTTGCATCGATGAAAGGAGCCTTACTTGTTTCGATAGTTACCTTTGGGTCTTTAGCAAACACAGACGAAAGGGAATAAAACATAATATTCTCAAAACTATCATACTTCTGCGACAACGCCCTATCCTGAGAACGCTTATGCATCACACGTCCATGATTTCCAGGCTGGCAAAGAACACGAACCGAAGGGAAGTAATTTGTAAGGTACTGAATAGCTTGAACGTAGTAGCACAACGTACCGTTTACTTGGTGTGTAATTAAATCGTAATCCGGTCCTTCCTGATTATGAATGATTCCACCAATGTTATCTCCCGCCAACATAATAACAAGCTGCTCATGAAGATTGCGACGTTCTACTTTATAAGAAGCAATCTGCTCACAAAGCATTCCTAAACGTCTCGCTCCGATTACCCAGTTAAACTCATTCAACCCACCAAGCTCTGCCTTATCCACATTTGTGCCAAAGTGCTGGTCGCTCCATACACTCACAATAGTTCTTTTATTCTTATCCCCACTGGGTGAAGGGACGATGTGATCGTGCAAATACTTCTCCGTAGCTTTCTTATCAAGGATTAACGGCTCTACTTTAATTTTACTCAATTCTTTTGTGAGAGATTCTGTAAGGTTCTCTTTAAAAAGTTCCCACGATCCGTATTTCTTTTCCAACTTATTTACATAAGCTTTGCGATCATCCACAAGCTGTATCGAAGCTAATTCCTTTTCTGTGTATGGGAAGTACGTATTCAAAATTGAATTGTACCCGCCAATCTTGCGAAGTTCCCATTCTCCCAACTTGGACAGTTCAAGGAACTGTGCTTTTGGAAGAAGAGAGGGATGCTCCAACCCCAAGTCCTCAGAAATCTTTTTTATCTTTGCAACTACATCTTTAATTAGTTTGGATTCAGACATGTTATTTCTTCTCCTTAATCGCTTTCCAAATCTCTTTCTGCAATTCTAAATCTGGACGAACCTGCCCAACGAGATCGTCATACCCCTTAGCAGTAACCCGTCCAACTCTATACATGGGCCCTGCTTGCGTAATAACTTCTGTCATTAACCCGAGGGTACACAACTCGTCAACTCTATCAATCCCACTAAGGAAGTTCAATGTAAGTTCTGCCTTCTGAAATGGAGGAGCTACTTTGTTCTTCTTCACGCTAATTTCAATCCTGTGCCCAACAATCCTCTCACCATCTTTAATGTCTGACCCACTCATCTTCTTAACTGACAAGCGAATACTACTGAAGAATTTTAGAGCCTTACCACCTGGGGTAACTTCTTTCTCTCCATAGGGATTTAAACCTTCCCTAACCTGATTGATGAACACTAAAGCACTCTTAGATTTACTGACAACGGGAACCAACTTACGCAACGCTTGCCCCATCATCCTAGCCATCACTGCCATTTGCTGGTCGCCAATCTCTCCATCAATTTCTGATTGTGGTGTAAGGGCCGCTACGGAGTCCAAAACAATCAAATCAACCAACCCGCTACCTGCCAACTCTTCTACCACATTAAGGGCTTGTTCACCTGAATCTGGCTGGGTAAAAATAAGCTTGGGAACATCAACGCCCAGCTTTGCTGCCCAATCCAAGTCCAAAGAGTGCTCCACATCAATGAATGCACAAGTCCCACCATTCTTCTGTGTCTCCGCAATCGCCAGCAACGATACAGTTGTCTTCCCGCCAGAAGGTTGACCAAAGATTTCAATAATACGGCCACGAGGATACCCACCAATTCCCATAGCGTGATCGATTGTGAAAGATCCACTGGGAAGGGCTTCAATAACGGGTCTTTCCATATCCTTGATCTGACTGATAATTATTTCATGGGTTTTGGAGAGTGCGGCTAAAAACTTTTTAAGGTCGGCTTGTTCACTCATATTAAATTATGCTCCTTGGCTAATCGTTCAATATATTCCAAGTTATCTAAAGCAAATCCTTTGCAAGGACACCAAGATAAGCAAGGCTTTTTCGTTCTACCGTCTTCTTTGTAATGCCACCAATGGCTGCTTCTTAAATGCTTACAAATGCACTTCTCTTCCATTCGTTAGAACGGTATCGTTCTACTCGGCGTACCTGTAACCTGGGGCGCTGGTGTAAATGTCGGTTGTGGTGAAAAAGTAGCCGGAGCACTTACTGGCCCAGGAACAACATTAGATACGGGGGAAGAGGTTGTCATTGGAACCACAAATCCTGTTGTGGTCTGGGACACAGGAATAGTAGGTTGCTGTGAAGCAACTGGCTGCATTCCTACAGCGGAAGGAGGTGCTGTCATTGCCAACTCTCTGATCTTAATCTGATCCAAACTATCCAAAGGAAGAAGCTCAATTACTGATTGGAACGTTTTCTTCTCTTTCGTTTGTGGATCATCGTATGGTTTGCTTTTAACCAAGATCTTCACGTAAATGTCTTTCAGATCTTCAATCTTAAGGCTTGTACCTTTGGCCACGTTAATTCCACATGTAACCAACCAATTGTCAAGTTTCTTTCCGGCAATCCATGAGGTCGGCGTTTTGCCCCACGCTCGGCGTTTCTTGAATGGGTCTTGAAGGATTTCGAATGTCCAGCTTAAAGAAGGGTACCAATCTGGGTGCGCTTCCGGGGCTGGCTTCTCCTTAACGTTTAAAAGCTTCGCCAAATAAACATTGTCGGGAATTGGATCGTTCTTATACTCACCTTTTGTAATTGTTGAAAGCATGACTGTTGTTCTCCTTAGTTATTGTATTTTAAGTAATTTCTTATTTTTATGTTTGTGTTCTTCCCACCACAAGGGCTGGAAATTTGTATAATTGAAACAAGTCTTACGATCTTCTTCTTTGCTCAAATCAAAATTGTTACAACCGATGATGTGATCGAACTGCCATTTTCCAACACCTCTACCATGATTCTTCCAAGTCATTCCTGGTTGAAATTTGGATTCGATGTATTGTTTGAACCCGCTTACCGAAATTCCAAAGTTTTCTTCAAACAATTGAGGAAACACTTTTTCACTTACCAACTTATTTAAAAACGACATTAAACGACTTCTCTGATACTTATGCTCCGCTTTATTTTTGGTTTGTGTAGACATTCGTGTATTTCTAGCTTGTTGTTTTGGAGTTGACCATTTAACATTCCCAGGTTCGTAGTTACCCTCGTTATCTTTCCTATCCAAACTATGTCTTTTTGACGGCTTAGGCCCAATGTCTTCGTAAAAGTTCATAAATCCAATTCCTTGCGGCTCCAACCACTTTTTACAAATTGTAATTCCTCTTCCACCGTAATCCTTATACCGTGGATTATTTACATCATAACAACGTTCAATCATAGAACCCCAAGCCTTGTGTTCTGGCGTGTGAGACATTCCATGGACTTTGTGAAGTTTGGAATGGATTTCTCGGCCTAAACACCCACAGGATTTGGCGTTACCAACCAACAAATTACTACGCTGAATAATCTTTTCTGTTCCACAATTACACCTGCAAAGCCAGTATGAATTGCCATTATCATCCAAATGACTGAAAGCTTTAACTGCCAATCTAACGTATCTTTGTCCAACCATATTTAATAACATACCCATTTTAGTTCTCCTTAAAATTATAATAGTGGGACGTATAGTACGTCCTAATAATACCACATTTTATTATACTTTTAAGGTTGCTTTTCATTAAAATTCTGCTTAATAAATTCCCAACGTTTCTGGTAATATTCCTTATGGCATTCATTACAATGCCCACTTGAGTTACGCCCTACAACAGATATATCGTGTCCTTTTGAGCACAACTTATCTTTACCTCTACTCTTTCTCGGTTTCTTATCTTTGCTACCTTTTAGCCTTGGCATCTTAATACGTTTTTGTTATCTGTCCTGCTGGTTGTATTCCGTTTGCAGATCTTTGTATTTCGCCCATTCCAGTCGCAAGCTGGATCACGGTAATTTGCCTTGACAAATTAGAGTTGCAACTTTCCAGATTCAAATGAATTGACTGGAGAACTTTCAAATATCCCTGAGCTTTAAGCAAATCAATTTCAGCGTGATGAAGTCTGAGAACCTGTTCAGCGATCTTTTGCTTCGCGGTGGCGTTTCGCATCTCGGCAGATTTTTGAGCTTGCACGGTCGAATCAGTTGCGAGAAGTACTTCCAAGGCGCGGTCGTGTTCGCCCTTAAGCTCTTCAAATAACACCTCGGCTGTATTTGAATTGTGCAACGCTTCCGTAATCAAATAGCTTAAACGGTCTTTAAACAATTGAATTTCAGCCAGCTTCTTATTGAGTGAAAGTACGCCATTAACTGTTGGGTCTGGGTCAAGGGCAACCCTGGACGTAGCCACTTCTCCAAGACGTTCCTGCATTTCAGCTTCAGTTAAAAGTTTCATATTTTATTCTCCAATTTTCTCCTATACACTTCCCATAGCAAATCGTTAAATATTGGGTATTCCATTTCGGCATACTCTTGGATATCCATCTCATTTAAATTATCCCATGATTGTTCTGAGTAATATGCTGCCATTGAATCTGGATTAAAAGATGGATAGTAACCCAATGTTTCATTCTTTTCTGCTTCTGCCATTCTTAAAAGCATCTTCGCGGCGTTAACCAAATGCTTATCCGTCATATCTTTGATTCGAATCTTCGTACCGTCTTTCTGTGTCCACTTTTTAAGGTTCGACATTTATTGTCCCAATGTATTTTTAATATCTTCTTCAACAAGAAACTTGCATTGTCCAAACAGCTTATTGCTTTCAGCTAAAAGCTCTTCACCACTGGATACATTCACAGTCGTTTCAAGCTCTGTTCCAAAACTGTGGTAGGAGCCGTCAGAAAGCTTCACGCTTTTATTGTAGCGTTTTTGAATCTTAAATTCTTTCATACCAATCCTCTAGCTCTGGCTACCTGCTCGACATATGCGAGATTATCGAGTTTGAATTCAAAGCAAATACAATACTTGCTCCAACAAACTTTAGTTGTATATTTCCATCGATCTGCTTCCCTGTTCATATGTCGATGCTCTTTATTTATATGCCCACAAATACAAGGAAGTTCCCAATCTCTTCTACCTAATTCTTCCATACACCAACTATATCATACCCTGCTTGATTCTGCAACTATCTGCTCACTGAATAATTTAAATCGTTCAAATAATTCGCCCATCTTAGTAAAATTAATTTTATTCTTCAACTCTTCATCGAGAGCTTTCATCGCGTTTAAAATATCTTGCTGATGCTCTGGGTATTTATAAAGAAGATCACGGAACTTAGGACGGAGAGTTAAATTAAGCTGGAGGTTGTAGCTTTGGCTGATGTCAACATCCAAACTATCAAGCGTCTCCCTCAACTCTTCTAATTGTTCGGCTTCTGTTCCTACTAATCGTTTCTTGGCTTCGGCATACGAAATGTGTTCCATCTCGGCAACAAGTCGTATTGCATCTCCACCTATCCCACAACGGAAGCAGAACCAAGAATCGTTATTTTTATAGTAGGTGAACTGAGGCTTTCCACTAGCAACGTCATTATGGATTTTACAGTATCCACGAGCTAAGTCTTTTCCCAAATCTTTAAGTTCGATTCCATATTCTTCAATTACTTCAAGGCAGGTTTTCATACAAGCCCTCGTTCTTTCGCTTCGTCTTCAATAAATCTTAGATTGTCGAGTTTGTACTTCATACAGTCGCAATCAAAACAATAAAACAATCCATTTGTGTTAAAACGTTCAGCTTTTTGATGTTTGTACTGCATGTGCCCACACATGCAATAATCGGTCATACCAAACCTTTTTCTTTCGCTAAGTCTTCTATTAGTTTGAGGTTGTCGAGTTTGAATCCAAAACAAATGCAACTTGAAAAATCAGAATATTTGTGTCTACAACCTGTACGATGAAATTCTCCATATATACTACGAAATCCTCGGTGGGCATTTTTATTGTGCTTACAAGTGCAAGGAAGTTTCCAATCTTCCATTCTATTTCCTTGCCGTCCACATATCTGAACAAAGGTCTGGGTTTTCCATATATTCCATTGGAAAGTAACAATACCCTTTATCGCCCCAGCCCGTTCCCCAAGAATTACGCACAATATAATGCTGCTTTGTTTCATCGTACCCAACACAAAGGATTGCGTGTCCACCAATGTCACTTTCGTTCATTGAAGGCATTGGAACAATACCTGTGGAAGCTATAACTCCACTTTCAAAACTCTCGTATAAGGTCGCACCAAATACAAAAGGAAATCCTTCAGCTAAACACGCTTTGTAATCCTCAGCCGATTCCAGCCTGGAGTAGACGCTGATTTTGTGATTAGCTGCTTCAGCAAAAGCAACATCAGAGGGTTTAACAAATACCTGTTCAATCTGATACGGCCAAGTGGGTTCACTACAGTCTCCATAAGTTGCAACAGCCTGTGCTCCTGTCCTCAATTGTGATCCACCATCTTGACTCACATCCCCATCAATAAAGCGTTCATTGTAATAAATGAAAAGATGGGAGAAGGGCGTATAAGTTGGGGTGAGGATTTCAGGAGAAGCAACTTTATTATTTAAAGCTTGCAATTCAAGAAACTCAAGCATTCCTGCCCAAGCAAAGGATGTACAGGAACCCAATTGTCCTTGGTCTTCCACTGGGCTGCATTGTTGACGCAAATCCACTATTGGAGGTGGGGGAGGCAACGCTCCAAGCAAACGATGCTCCCTGTATCGTTTATCTCTCCAGTCTGGAAGATCCCTACGCCAATTGTAAATGTGTTTAAGTAAACTCATTCTATTAATCCTTTTTTAATTGTGCAAAACTGTAAATCCTATCACAGATGCCACAATAAGCACCAGCAACACCCATAACCAACTCCATTCTTGCATGTCCTTTTGGGCATTTAAACTTCATACCAATCCTCTCTTCTCTGCAAGCCACTCGACGTAATCGAGATTGTCTTTTGGTGCGTAATATGAAAAATTGCGATTTGGGCATCTACCTACAATGTCATGTACGGGGTAATATCCAGGTCTTCCACAGTTTTTGCAGGGTCTGTCTTTATCACTCACGGCTGCTGCCCACCCATCCCACCATAAATGATGTTCTTTATACTCATCGAATTTGTGTCAACCAAAAGCTGACACGTTCCTGTCTCTACGTTCCTGGCATCTCTAATTGCCAACGTTCCAATGCCCTTGTGTGTTTGCTTAAATTGTTCCGGGTCTTCAATCCTCCAGGATACAACAGCGTCCACGTTCTTAATCGGTTCGATACTCAATCCCATATCTTCGCTGTCATAATCCTCGTTATTTTTATCGGCTGCTTGTTTCGCTTTCCTATTGACGTGAGCAATCAGGATAATAGGTACGTTGTGTTCAATTGCCAACCCTACAATTTCAGATGACACTTTACCCAATTTCTCATTATCGTCTTTCACTCTCTGGTCCGTTCCTAAAAGCCCCAAGTAGTCGATGATAACAAACTCTGGTTTGTGTTCTTTAATCTTTGCTCCAACATAACGAGCGGAACTAACGATAGGAGGTGCTGAATCGATAATGAGGTTGTGACGCAACTCTTTAAATTCATCTCCCTTTAAATACTTTTCGTACAAATCTCTTTCTGCCTGGGTAAAGATAACGCGGCCCCTCAAAGCTCTGCTCAATCTGGTATAATTGATTCCAGTGGCGCAGGAGGCAAGACGAGCTTGGTTCAACTCGAACCGCCCCTCGTTAACATGGTACAACACTCGCTTGCCAACCCTCTTAGTTGCAAAATCACTTGTCGCAACGTTGTGCGCCATATTCATTGAGAGAACGGATTTTGCACTTTTCCATCCGCCGATAATTAACGTAACTGTCCCACCAACCAATCCACCAGTGAGTTTGTCAAATCCATCAAACCCTACGTTGATTCCCTTGTACTTTTCTGGATGTTGCTCTGCATCCAAAAACTGGTCCCAAAGGGGTTTCGCATTATCTTCGATGCTGCCGTTCAAATCATAATTGGAAGCAAAAATCTTATCGATGGAGGCAAGCGACTTCTTAACCGCTTCAATCGCTTTATCCGTACTGTTGTTGGTGAGAGCTTCAGTAGCAGCAAACAAGGATTGCTGGAACAAATTAGTTTTGTGGTACTGAATCAACTCGTCGAGGAGAAGATCAAAATTTGGAGGATTGGAAAGGATTGACACTTCGGAGAAGAGGACCGCGATTTGTTTTTTAAAATCATCGCCTAAGTTTGCTGTATATTTGCTGGAAGAAAGGACCAACTCAACATCGGCAGAGGTTGGAAGTACGCTGTAAGCTTGGAAATACCGGATGGTGATTCCAAAGAGCTTAGAGACTGTCGGTATATCGAAGAAGCTCTCGTCAACTCCACGTTCCTGCACCTTCAGGACACATTTGGGATCGGTAAGAACGTGCTTCAGAAAATTATATTCGAGTTCTTTATTTTGCATGTTTTTTCATTTTCAGCCATACGATTAATTGCATTACATGATAGTGAAGCTGACAAAATACTCCAATGGTATTTCCTAGAATTTTCAACTTACGCAATTCACCTTTAGAACATTGTGTAAATTCCGGGGTCTGAGGAAAATCACACTTTCTATTTTGCATATTTTTCAAATCTCCAATGATCCTTTTCTAATTCTTGAAGGACCATATCAAGCCGTTGTTGTCGTGCTACCTGCGAAGCTTTCAATAAATAAAGCTCTTCTTTATACTGACAATCGTAACAGTTACAAGACATTTTTGTTTACCTCAAGATACGGAATGAATCCCAAACACATGAGCGTTGTCACTCCTGAAATAATAATCAACCCGTTATACCCAAATAGAGCGAAGCATTTAGCTCCAACCAAATTAGAAAAGAAAGATGCACAATTAACAAGGGAACACAGCAAAGCATACGTGGTTGCTTCCGTTCCCTCTGGACAAGTCATCGCCATAAGATTCAGCATCAACAAATGAATGAACTGTGAAGCTACCCCAAACACTATTGTGTACCAAAACAAAGTGGTGGGTGTCAGGTACAAATACGCAAACGTAGCCAAAGCACTTAAGACCGTTCCGTAGTACAACCAACGCTTCATGTTTATACTCTTACTCACTTTAAAGTATACCATAGCTCCGACAATTCCGCAAGCAGACCCAATCGTGTCAAGCCAGCCAATCCATACTTTTGACATGTGGAGCACTGTTCGCATCCTGTCCAAAAGGGGTGTTCCAAAAGAGGGGCTGAACCAAAGGAAAAATAAAAACAAGCTGCAAAGGAAAATCTGCTTATTTTTTAATTTTATTAGAAAGTCTTTAATTATGGGTCCTACAGCTTTATGTGAAGCTTCTGCTTTCTGCTCTGGATGCCGGAGGGCCATTACAGCAATCAGGATAGGGAAAAGAGCCAATATAACGAAAGCAAGGTGGTATGAGGCTTTTTCCGCTATGTAACCGCCCGTAACTCCAGTAAGAACGGAACCCACACCCAATGCTCCCCAACAAACACTCTGAAACTTACCTGTCGTTCCATCCTTGTTTCCCTCTTCTACCCCCATACCATTTACGGCTACATTCCCGCCCGCTTCTCCAATCGACCCTAAAATCATCAGACCGACAAGAACGGGAAGGGAAATAAACGGTGAAAGACCGATAAGAAGAAAAGAAACCGTCCCTAAAAGAGAAAACAAAATAATGTAACTCTTCCTACGATATCCAAAAATGCTGAATGAATCACTGAGGAATCCCCATACGGGTTTAATCAGCCAGGGAAGATTGGCAAGTGCCCCAAGCATCATAATTGTGGGAATGCCAATTCCAAGTGTTTCCCGAAGGAAGTAGTAGAGAGGTTGGGCAGCAAGAGAGCCAATGCCCTGGTTAAAGAAAATGAGAATTGCTAAAAGGTAGAGGGATCGCAAATGAACCTATTTAATATTTTTCAATGGATAACAAAGAGTTGCTTCGCGGTCTCGATATCTATTCCGGCATTCATTCATACTGTCAAAGGAACACTCAACAAATTTACTTTTATAATGGACCAAACAATACGGCTTGTTGCCGTATACATAAAAATTGGACATAGAACAGCCTGATAGGAGGAACAAACTAGCTAAAAAATATCTCACTTAATATTTAAAAATGCCATGCAAATTGCCATTGATGGAAGGGTGCCTCTTCCTGTATATCTTTTTGGAATGAATTGTTTATTGAAATGCGCGATATATACAGCACCGCCAGCCGCACATTTCCCCAATGTAAAATCATACCCATGCCGATTCGCCCAATCAACAATTTGAAGAGCGTAAGAAAGATTGTTTGTATACGCCGGAACAAATTGGTGCCTAAAGTTTCCTGAAGAGATTCCAGTCATACGTTGGGTTTTCATAGGTTCTGGGGTTCGTTCTAAACGAAACTTTCTCCAACCAAGCTTTCGAGCTATCTTGACATTCAACTGCTCAAGTTCTTTATCTGTCATACTTGATCCTGCACATCAAAATATGTTTCGTCTTCAATCACAATTGTAAATTCTTTGTTGCAGGTACGATCCATACAAACGTAAACTATCATGCGCGGCATTGCCTCGTCTACATCGTATTTGTGGACAAGGATTCGATGAACACAGTTATCTGTCATTTTTATCTCCAGAAGTGAAATGGTAATTTTCACAGATTGGACAGCTATAAACATCCACGTAAACTTCGTGGTCAAACCAAAGGGACAAAGCTACACTCTCAGCTTCCTGGCGAGTTTTGAAAGCTTTCTTACTCTGGCAATTAGTTAGGGCGTTGGGTTTCATTGTCGCTAATAAACTGTTTTAAGTTTCCTAAATGCATTTTGCAACCCTCGGCAAAATTATCCTTAGAAATGGTTTTGCCCTCTTCCAAGGCAAGGTAAATTTCGCCTAAAAATAACCGCAGTCCTTCTACCACTTTTGGGTATTCTTCATTGAATTTTTTCATATCAAACACCTCTTTAAAAATAACGTCACTTTTAGTTTGCTTAAATTGGAGCGGAGCCGAAGAATCGCACTTCGCCTTATGTGCTGGAAGCACATCGTTTCGCTCTTGAAACTTTCTCCGCAAACCGTTATTAAGAATGTATAAATAACGTCGTTGTTTATACGTTCCTTTAATGTGTTTAATACCGGGATACTGTTTCTCTACAAAAGCTTTTGCTCTGGTTTTGTGCCTATGCCACATTGTTACAGGATGAATACGTTCACCAGAAGGAAGCAAGTAAAAATCCGTTGGAACACTGGGAAGTTCTATAGCATTGGTAGCTTGATAAATTGTACCTTTATTACCCACACTTTCATCCGCATAAGTAATAACGAATTTAATTCTCGGGTGTACTTGTTTTAAGTAACTCAACAACAAGGCGATAACTTGGCTTTCACTATTCTTTGGCATCACATCACTTAACCACATCCTATCAAACTCGCAATAGTTACCCTTTACAATATCTTTGGAAATGGTATGCTTCATAGCAGGACGAATACCATACCCCAACTGTAAAGCGCCCTGGTCCTTATTAACGAGAAAACTTAAAAAATGATTGGGAGTAGTTTTATGGCTGTAATGATATTGAACAACCAATTTACTAGCAAGTCCTGAAGCATCTTCCATTAGCGTAATAGTCCCATTCGTAATTCCTATGGGTTTGGGAGGAATGTCATCCGACATAATAAGGTCTTTCATTATTCCCCATCCCAGTCCATAGAACGCCCTGCTTTAGCATCTTCGTATCCCATTCGATAAGCTGCTTTGAGGGCTCCATACATATTTTTGCTGTGTTTGTATCTTTCTATTCCAAATACTTCACCCTTACCAAACAGATAAAATCCCACAACAAAGAATACTGTGAGAATGTAGAGGTAAGCAACACGCTTGTTCATTGGGGCTCCTGCTGTGGCCCTTCTTCATATTGCGGCTTCTCTTGTTCCTGTCGATATGCGTCTTCTAACCACGCCAAATAATATCCATCACTCCCATAGTAGGGATCGCCGTAACACATTGAACAATGGCGCTGCCCTTCAGGAACTTCAATTCCACAAGAACCACAATTACTCAAGTTTTTCGCCCTTTCATACAGAAGCTTTTTGTTCCAACGATTGAAGAACTCTTGCCTTGATATCTGAAAACTTCTCATCCACCAATAGTTTACCATCGACGAATACATCCCTTAGCAGTGTGTTTTCATTAGATTCGGCCAAGGAAAATTGATCCAAATATACTAATTCTCCATTATGTTCGAATACTCTTACTCCACCTTTCTGTGACTTTTTTACTCCGTTATCTGTAACAGGATCTTTGAAGATTTGAACTTCTTGCCCGTTAATAACACAAAGGGTACTCTTCATAGCATACCCAAAAGTATCACGAGTATTATACTGGTATGTATAAGAGCCAATGCCGTATACCATATTGGTCGAGGCAAAGCCTTTTGCCTTTAGCCTTTCACAAATATCCTGAGCACGAGTTCGAGTAATAGCATCCCCATAAATACAACCAATGTGTGGGTCGAGTTGCCTGTATCCAACATTTTTCTCACCGTCCCATACAATGTTATACGTGCCGCCAAAAATATCCCACAGGATTTCAATTACGCCTTTACGTGCTGCCTCTGTCTTTCCTTCTGGGTCGCCCGTAACAATCTTAACTGGGTCTCCGCTATCTGGACGAATAACTACTTTGCCTTCACGAGCAAGGATTGTGTCCTTCAAAGGACGAACTACTTTATCCAACACTTCCCACAAATCCCAAGTATCCGACACAATAGATACAAATCCCTTGGGGTATACCTCTGTAATAATTCGTTTATAAGCGGCGAATTCATCACGACCATTAGCACACATCACAGAATGCTCTGTAGCAGGGATTGAAGTACCAACCAATTCCTTTTCAATGTTGGCGTTGTAGTAATGCTCCAAGCCCAGAATTGCTGGAATTGTATCCGTTCCTGCAAAAGAAAGCAGATGTCCCATGCCGCTCTTTATGGCAGATGCTACTGTTCCCATACCACGCATAGAGAAGTCGTGGCCTTGAAACTGAACGAAATCAATACCGCCAGCCGTTTCCAAAGCGTACTTTTCAAACACTCTTCGATACTCTCTGGCAATTGTGGCGGAAGTGGAAGCTTGCCACATCTCGGCAGAAAGGAGAGTTTCAATATAGTTGGTGAGCCAGAAAAACTTAGGATGGGTATTTTGAACTGTTAATGTAGGAACCCTAAGAGGAACCACGGAGCCTTCTGGCAACGATTTAATTTTAAGCGGTAAGTAACCCAAATTGTGCAATTCAATAATGTGCTCAAAGGCGGGAGCAGAATCACCCAAAGCATACTGAATCACTCGTTTGTATTCGTTCACAACATCTTCCTGCTCTCGCTCAAAGAAATTCTTGTTGAAGAATTCAATCAGGAATTCTTTGATGAATGCCTGGGCACCAAAGTGAACCACTTCCTGAACGTCGAGTAAACGAGATGTTCTTGGCGTCCACGTTGAATACACCACTTCCGTCCCTTTTGGATACTGGGCGCGGTGGCTGACCTTGTAGAAATCACACAGTAGTGTCGCTGGCAAATAATCGTTGCTCATGTACTTCTCCTTTTCGTGTAAAGATTCGTTTGATTCCAGCATCTCGTAATACTTGCAGCCCTTTTGAAAAAATCCCATGTGACACATACAAATGCACTTCTGTAGCTCCGAATTTGTAAAGCTTCTTAGCCACTTCAATGAACGTCCTGCCACCGTCGCAAATGTCATCCGCAATCAAATAAGTTCCGGCTTCAATGTTATCGTTGATTAAAAGACCTTTGATTTCACCTGTCAAGGGATCTCTTTCTTTCTCACAAATGATAACGTCCCCAACTGAAGAATCTTGGTAGCGTGTCCCGGCACCAGAATCTGGGTATACAACCGTAGCATTTAATTCTTTGGCAAGAGGTTCGATGTCCGGGATAACAATGTCGAGACAATTAATCAACTCATACGACAAAGAGTAGTTGTGTGCGTCAAAAACCACAACCTTCGTAAATTCCAATGAATTTAACAACCTTGCAAACGTATGCAGTGCAAAGGTCGATTTATTTGAAACTTCTTTATCCTGTCTTGCGTAAGGAAGGTAGGGAAGGTCCAAAATCACTTCCCCATATCCCACCACGCTGTGGATAAGGTCCTTGAGTTGTGCGACGTGTAAAAATTCAGCCTCGTTCTCAAATTCCCAAGTAATGACATTCCCTGGTACATGGAAACACTCTTCCGGCACCTTCCACACCTGGGAAGAGTGGTCGGGAAATACGGTCGGAGTAATTGTTCTGCCGTTTAATTTTATCATACTAGCTTTTTCTTTTTTGCAAGCTTCTCTATGTAAGAGAGATTGTCTGGAACATATTTATCGCATTCACACTCTTCAAAATCAATAAGCGGGTCCATACATACTTTCCAATGTCCCCAACCTTTATGAGATGTCCGGCTGTGTCCACAAATGCAAGGTATGGCTGGTTTACGCAACGTTTTCATTAAAGAAGATCATCGTAAAGGAAGTCGCCACTTCCAAAGAAGCTTTGTTCATCAGAAGTTTCCCAATCATTTTCAGGGCAGACACAATCTACCGCTGGTTTAACCGCCAACTTTTTCCTAGGTGCTTTCTTTATCCGTTTTGCTTTTTTCTTGTTTCTCATTTTCTAAACGTGTTTATCCAATTTCCTGTGCGGAACAATCACGTTATCAATCAACCCATACTCTTTTGCTTCCTCTGCTGACATATAAAAATTGCGTTCGCAATCCTTCAAAACCTTCTCGTATTTCTGATTGCAGTTGGCTGCGAGGATTTTTGTAAGGGATGTTTTGCAATGAGTCATTTCCTTTGCTTCAATTTCAATGTCAGTCGCCTGACCCGATATCCCACCTCCAGAAATCAATGGTTGGTGAATCATGATACGGGCATTTGGAAGAGCAAAACGTTTTCCCGGTTCCCCAGCACTCAATAGAACAGCCCCAAAAGACATTGCCATTCCTAAACAGATTGTCGTGATAGGACTTTGGATGTGATTCATTGTATCCAGAATAGCAAGGCCCGCTGAAACCTCCCCACCTGGAGAATTGATGTACATTTCAATTTTCTTACCTGGGTCAATCGAATCCAAATAAAGAAGCTGCGAAATTAGGATATTAGCATCGTCCAAACTTATGGCTCCGTGATTGCCACCTACGAATAAAATTCTATCTTGCATCAAACGGGAAAGGAGGTCGTAGGAAACCATTGACCCCGCTCCGGTCATTTTTTCTACCACAGTGGGGATAATATTCACTTTGGACTCCTTTTAGTATATTTCCGTTCCGCGACTGGTCTTCCTGGTCTAAACAATTTACCTAATTTATGCGTTCTTTCTGCATGACAATTAGCACATACAACATCGCATTTATCCATTTCAATTTGTAAATCTACAAAGGAACGGGAAGTAGAAGATGAAATTGTAAATCTCTTTTGTGTTGGATCTCTGTGGTCAAACTGCATTATCCAAGAAGCATAACGAACACCACAATCCATACAAGGTTTATTTTTTGCTTCATTTATAAATGTCTGCCCACGTAAACGTTTTTCTCTCATTCGTTGAGCCCCTGGATAAGATTGACGATAAATTTTGGCCTTCTCCAAATTTCTTTCCCTATTTTTTAAGTACCAATTACGCATATATTCTTTTGAAGCCATTTAATTATCCTTTTTTTAAACATTCTTTATACGAACAGTTAATCCAAATCTCTCCACAATTCTCACATTTGGTACACCAAGGACAATTCCCAGCTTGTGCCTTGCAATGGTGCTTGTATTTGTGGCCGTTATTTTCCATACCGTTACCTCACCAAAAGCAAAAGAATAACTGCAATCAAATCTAACAACGCCAAAACCAAAGCTCGTTTATTAACGTGTTTCATAACGCTCTCTCCAAACATGAAAGTTTTAGGAAATGCCAGGACTGACATTTTATTGCTACAACAAAAAGTGCGGCCACAAGAAGGATCATCAATGGGAAGGCAACCCAAGGGCTATTGAAAAAATTGTATAGTTTGGTTCTCATACATTTCATTATACCAGACCCTTTGTTGTTTGTCAAGCCGCCTTCAACCTGCTTATCGAATAAAATAAACGAACAGGCGTAACAAAAGTAAAATTTATCACTACCATTTTTGCACATCCAGGTCAGACGGCACTTAGGACAAATCAAATTAACAATTTTGGGTTCCACTCTAAGGAGCCTCTTCTGGCAAAACGTACCCATACTTCTTTAATTCCATGCGAGAGATGGTACTTCCTTCTGGGTGACTATCTACTTTCCTTGTGAGAGTGTAGATTGGGAAATCTGGAAAATCAGCAAATCCTGTCTTTTGTATTCCCTCAAAAATAACAACTTGATCGACATTTTCGAAGAAGGTGTTTTTGGCTACAAATTTGCTGCCTCGATGTATTGCTAATTTTACCATTTGAATTTGAAGTGTACGCCACTTTCAGAATCATGCCGTGTTAAATTGTACCTGCCGTATCCTTCAAAATTCAATCGAGAAGACCCAACAAGCTTGTGGGTTAGGTTCACATCATTTACTCCGCGCAAGCTGACGTTGGTGTTTTTCAAAGAAATGATGTGGTCGAGCTTTGACAGTACGGTATGTGGATCTTCAACCCTTGGCTGGTCGTAGGCAAGCACCGTACTACTCAAGAACAAGAGGGGAAGGATTTTCATTTCGTTTCCAACAAGAATCTTCGGGCGGCTTCTTCAGGAACAATTCCTTTTGTAACCAATCGTCCCATAACTGATTCCATTGGATGTGGCATCGCCATACTCAATACTTCTTCGTAATCTCTTATAATTTCCATTTTATTCCTTTCTATTTTAAGACTTCATCCCCGTTCCCGCTCGATGCTAACCACCATCGGGGAGGAAGCACCCCAGGAACGGAGGAAAGTCTACTTGGACAACTTTTCTAGGGCTGCTTCAAGCGCCTTAATCTGAGCCGCTTGCTTATCCAACATTCGTTCCTCATATGAGGAGCCAAGCTTAACAACAAACTTAGCGCCATAAAAGGCATTACGGCCATCCAATAATACATCGTGTCCAGGAGCGTCATCGAACCCATAAGAATCAAAGGCATAGAAAGACGTGCGCTTTGTATCCCAGATTCGAAGGTCCAACTCACCAAGTAGGCGAGATTGATTTACAGCATCAACTCCGTTAATGCCATTTATTCCGTTAGTTCCATTTGCTCCAGCCACTCCGTTTAAACCATTTGCACCATTAGTTCCGTTGCTTCCAGAATTTCCCTGCGGTCCTTGAGGACCTGCGGGACCTTGTGATCCAGAACCTGTACTACCACCACAACCGTTTCCGTTTCCATTACCATTGCTGCCGCAATTGGCAGAAGCCAAAGAAGCAACAAATAAACTTGTAAACAGAATGGCCATTACTGTTTTCTTGTTCATTTATTCTTATCCTTTCGTGTCTTTATTTAAAACTACACTGAAAGCCCCGATTTCTCAGGGCTTTACAGTTTAGCTTTAATTACTTTCCAAACTTCTCGTTACGGTCTTCCATGGCCTTCAGAAGATCATCATCTCCACCATTCACAAACTTAGCTTCAGCCTTCGATGGGGCAGAGGCATTCAGAACCACGTTGTCACCCTTTGCACTCAATTGCTTAAGCAATGCAGATTGTTCTGCGATAAGAGCACGATCCTCAGCAAGCTGTTTGCGAATTTCATCACGTTCCACAATATCGTGATTAACGTTAGCCGACAGCAGACGAGCAATCTCAGGATTGGTCTTCTTAAGTAGCTTCTCTTCATAGGAAGGACCAACCTTGAACATAACCCGCAAGCCAGCCGCAAAGTTCATCGAGTGGCGAACATCGTAAGAATCAAACGCCTGAACCTGGAAATGCTTATCGTCGTAAAGTCGAACGGTAGGCTCCAACAGGTATTTTGTTTGCTCCAAACGATCAATGCGGTTTGTATTGTCTTGCGCCTGAGCATTAACGTTGTTGATTTGGTTCTGCAACGCCTGATCCGCAGAAGCGCGGGTCGTAGCTTCATTGTTAATGTTGTTTTGAAGGGTTGTATCAGCAGAAGCTCGTGTAGCGGCCTCATTTGACAAACCATTCGACAAGGTAGTTTCCGCGCCAGTGGCACGAGTTGTTTCATTTGCAATTGCCGTCGTGTTTCCATTAACAGTCTGATTCAAGACCGTGCTTGGGTCAGACATGTTATTAATAGCAGAAATACCAGCCGTATTGCCATTCACCGTTTGATTGAGAACCGTGGTTGGATCACTCATGTTGTTAATTGACGCAACATTTGAATTCAACGTGCTGATTTGGCTCGTGTGGTTATTAACGGTCTGCGTCAACAGACTATTATCGGACAAGTTCTGAATGTTGCTGATGTCCGAAGTATTCTGGTTGATTTGAGTTGTATTTCCACCAACAGTGCTTGACAGATTGCTGATGTTGGTCGCGTTCGTCTGTCCTTCAGTAGTTGACAAGTTGTTGAAGTTATAACTTGACGTTCCTGTTGCTCCAGAACCTGTAACTGTTTGGGTGATTCCTGAACCAGTAATATCAACGTTACCAACTGTACTCACTGCACTGCTGTTAAGGCTCGTACCGACTGTGGCAGGAACAACAGTGTTGTTGTTGATGATAGTTTGAACCAAACTTGGCAAGTTGCTCCAAGTTCCTTGATCATTTCCCGCCTGACCTGTGAAGTAAAGAACATCTCCCGTTGTTCCTGGACCTGTATCTGTGACGTTCGCTGTTCGGCCTAGAGTGGCAACACTCATAACCAAAGCGATTGTAACTAGTAGCTTCTTCATGTTAATTTCTTCCTTTCGTGTTGTCATTGCTGGCCTTAGCCAGTACATCTACTACTTTACTAAATCAGGCGTTGTAATAATAGCGTGTTTAAACTTCTCTTCTCCACGAACCACAATCGCTTTGAATTCTTCTTTGCTCAAAGGACGATGATGGTGCGGCTCATAATTAGAAACTTGGTAATCGTGATATTTAGCTTCATGCCTTTTAAGCTCATCTTGACTGTGAATTAAAAACACTTTACAATGCACACATTTTAGTAAACTCATAGTTTTAAAAGCACTCCTTGTTCAGTGTATTTAACTTGAAGATTGTGGAACATATTCGATAGCGCGTTGAATACCATCCCACCTGCTAAGAGCATCGCTCCAAGCAATATTCCAAGCAGAAGAATTTTCAGATTTCTGTAGTCCATTTTCATTCCCTCCTAGTATAGTTTAGCAGATAATTTTACGTTTGTCAAGGGTTATTTTAATACTCAATTACACTAGCTCGTTTTTCGTCTATATTTATGACTGTTTTTAACTTGTAATAAAGCCCAGGATTGTTCATTCCAATTCTGATCCAAGCGTCAAAAGACACCTCAGAATCCGTAATATTTAAGTTCTCAAACTTACCCAAAGCCCCTGCCTTCACCCCCACTCCCAGGATCATTTTAATGCCGTCAGCCACCGGGATACCTGCGACATCAACGCCCTCTAAACACTCTGCGAGAGAATCCATGTAAGCGTGAATATGGTGATGAATTTCTTCTAGTTGCTCTTCTGTAGCTTCTTGACGTGTTATTGTATTCATTCTTTATCCTCGTTTCACAATATCGCTGTAAACATCGTATAAGAAATTATCAGCCCATTCCAAATCGGGCTTCTCTGGCAGCTTAGAAGCTTTCTGTGCTGTTTCTAAATCCTGCAATCCAGTCTCAATTAATACCTCTACTTCTTTATACGGTACCTTGCCTGTTTTGATATCCAGAAGGAGCTTTCTCTCCGGGCAGGGAAAAGTAATGAACCCAGTCTTTAACAATTCCTGTCCTTCAAAATTTACGCGCACGGCATGACTCAGCGCCTTCCAATCAATCCCATCGTTAACTTCAGCCAACTTTGCCCGTTGTCCATATTCATTGTAAATTCTATTTAGGATGGACAACACATATTTAACAGAGTTCGTCATTTGAAATTTACGGTTACACACTTCAAAATAAGTAACCAGAACATTGTTGGGATCTGTCATCTCAACGTATTTGATGAACTCATCGCCCCTGGCAACAAAAGAATCTAGTACTACTCGAATCTCTTTCAACAGCGATTGCTCGTCTTTAATGCCATTCAAAAACTCAATTGTATCTTTCACTGCTCGAACACGAGAACCTTTAATACCGTATTTCGAAGCTTGTTTTTGTGCGTATCCGACAAAACTCAAAATACCTTTGGAAAGGATTTTATCTTTATTCTGATAAATGTATTGAAACAAAACGTAAGTATTTTCCCCTTTAAATACATGAAAGGATTCGGGAGAGAAAAGCATGTCCAGAGCAACAGTTTGTCCCTCACAAAGGAGCTTCAAATATTCCTTGAGACTGAAAGTTTCTCGGTCTACATCATCTTTACTATTCTTCTCAAACTCTTGCTTTGAACGGCTTGTGCTGACATTCTTACTGGCTCTGCCCAAAACAATTTGATGAGCGTCTGGTAAATAAATACCTTTAAAATCGAGATCGCTTTCGGGGGTATCCGTTCCATAGAGGTGACTGCCAAATTTAACTTCGAGGATTTTGTTCATTTGGGATCTTTAATATTGTATTTTCTTTTATAATCAATGATCCTAGCTTTTCTCATTTCCAATTTAAGGAAAGCCGCAACAACTTTTTTATTCTCACGAGACTTCAACCATTTGGAAATAATAGGAATATTCATGCCACTTTCCAACCATAAAGCTTTTCACCTTTGGCTGTAACCGTGGCTCCAGTAAGTCCATTCGAATTTGTTTTAAGCTTTACCAATCCTCGTTGAGCCATTCTTAGAATAGCTTTTCTCTCCACTTGTACAAAACTATAATCGGGCTCAGTATGAACTACGCTTATAATTGCATTTTGGAATTCGGTCAATTGTCTTTCCATGCTATTTTCCCTCCATTTGCGCGATAGCTGTATCAAGCCGTTGGATAAATCCATCATCTTCTCCCCATTGTTTCACAAGATGCTTACGGCATCTTTTTAGAAGAAAGAGTACTTCTTTTCGATCCTCGTGTTCTACCAAAGCCATAACTCTTTTCAAAGCTTCTTTCTGATTCATTTTCAATACCTCCACTTTAAATCAAAGCCACTGCAACGTTCTCCACATTCATAGCAAAATTCGTATTCACTTCCGCAACATTCTGCATCACCACAAGCACCAGCATTCGCCAGGATGTGATCACTTGCTTTATGCTTGCAGAATTCGCAGAGCTTTTCTTCCACGCTTTAGTTTAGCAGGAAAAGGGTATTTTGTCAAGAGGTAATTTGATGCTATTTTTCGAGGTGAATTACTCTAGGTGGGTAAACTACTTCGTAGGATTCGTTTAAGACTGAGGCATTAACAAACTGAACACCATCGACCGTATCCATTCCATTGGAAGAATGTATGTGGCCGAAAACATGCAGCTTTAACTCTTTCAATTTCTTCACTCGCTTCCTAAGCTCCTCACATCCCAAATGTTCCGGGCCCAAAGGTTTGCTGTAAATCTCTTCTGTGTTAATATCCAAGATTCCCATAGGCGGTCCATGCGTTACGAGGATTTCCGTATCATCGGGAATCTTACTCCAGTGTCGAGCTATCTCTTTTCCTCGTTTTGCATTGAACGCCCAATTATTAAATTCTGGACTCCATGCCGACCCAAACACTTTGAACCCAAACACTTCACAAGGTTCTTCATCCAAGTAAATACAATTGGTAAAAGCTTCTTTTGTCCAACTGGGGTTTGTCTGTCCTATCCAATCATGATTGCCAGCGATTGCTACAATCTCTTTTACCTTACCACTTGCTTTCAACTTCCCAAACCATTGGTTCACGTCTAGCACATCAACCATTTTTCCTACAAATGAAAAATCTCCTGAATGGATCAAAAGGTCGCACTCAGGAATTTCTAATTGGTTGTGCGAAAGATGGGTATCGGAAATAGCCACTATTTTTATCATACTAATCCTTTCTCTTTGGCTAAGTCTTCGATTAATTTAAGATTGTCAAGTTTAAAAGAATGGGAGGCGATCTCATTTTTATTTACACAGTTTAAACACAACGCCAAATTCTTAATACCGTGAGGACCATGAAGTATTGCGTGGCATTCTTTCGTATGCCCACAGGTGCAATACTCAACCATTAAAATTTACCTCTAGCGGTATTAAAACGAACACGCTTTTTTACTTGTGTTTCCATTCTTGCCAATTCAAGAGGATCGGTTATACGTTTGGGACTTTCCTTCCATTGTGTTACTTTTCTTTTTAAATGAATAATACCTTCAATAATTAAAGTAAGGGTAAGATTGTCGAATCCCAAATCCAAAAGTTCGGATGTCAGTTTAGCTCGATTCAGTTCTCCCCAAACATATTGGTACCCAAAAAAAGCTACTCTGATTCTTACCAGAGGAACTTTAAAAACCACTTTGCTACGCTTATTTAAAACATCCAAAACCATATCAGATTTATTTACTACACTCTCCACATCTTTTGGATCAAGCATCGAATTTTACCCCATTCAAATCACTCACTGGAACAATTTTATACCTGGGTTCCGAAGCGTAGATTTTTAAACGCGCTGAAGCATGACTTTCTAAATACTTACAATCAGAATCGAAAAGATCAATTATAATTGCTTTGGTTTTACCCTCTGACGGCCTGAGCGTTCTTCCCAATGCTTGGTAGGCTGCAATTGTAGAGGCTTCAGCCCTTGCTGTAATGAGTACTTCCAGCTTTGGGATGTCCACACCCTCTCCAAGGATATTTGACGCTAAAAGGAGCTTCCTGGTGCCTTCCTTGAACTCCTGGAGCACCTTCTGTCTCTTTCCAACTTCCGTACTCCCATGGATGAACTCGATATCTGGGTAAACCGCTTTTAAAAGGGTTAAAAGGTTCTCCCCATGTTCGATGTAATTTATTAAAATTAATGTACTCTTACCAGCCTCCACCGACCTCATCGCAAGGTCCACAACAAGCTGGTTCCTTTTTAAATTGTTCGTCACCTCTTCATTGTAAATTTTAGGATAACGAACCCCTTTGCGGTTCTTACGTTCATGCTGAAAATCATACAAGTAAATTGTTGGTGGAACCAACCAACCATCATCGATTAACTTGGAAGCGTTGATATCAACGAACTTCTTGGCGGCGAATCCATCCAACATTATATCCATATTATCTTCCCGCCAGTCACTTCCAGTAAAAAGATATCGGTAATACGCATTTGGACAAGCTTCTGCAACCTGCCAATAAGTTTCAGCAGGAGCATGGTGTCCTTCATCTCCAATCAAAACATCAACAGTGGGTAGAAACTCTTTCAACTCATGGGCACTTTGAACCATAGCAATTGTAACACGCTGAATATCGACTGTACCAGCGCCGACGGTTCCAATGGGAATTTGAAGGATGCGTTCAAGTGTCTCTTTAATCTGCGCCATAATTTCCTGGCGATGAATCAGGATGAGGGTTGTGAAATTAAGTTTCCCAACTAAAGCTGCAATGATGGTTGTCTTACCGCCACCTGTTGAAACACGAATCACACCTCGCTCTTTCTTTACTGCCTCATCAACAATGGATTGCTGGTAGGCACGAAGGGTAACGTTGTGCAAAGGCAATTCTTTCTTTGGGTTGGGCTTTATTCTAAGGTCGTTATATTCGTACTGAACGTGGTGTTTGTCTAGAGTTTCACGCACCATCCAAATCAAACCTGTCATAAAAGCCTTACCAACCTTAGTGAAGAAATGTTTCTTTCCGTCCCACCAGGGGTTTTGTTTTCGGGCATAAAAAGAACCCTGAACCTCTGCTGCCAATTTATTATATATAGCAGAAATTACTTTTGGGTCAAGATCCCCTTCGAGATTCGACTTAACGTTTTCGATATTGATTTTAATCATAGAAGATCACAGCCCAGAATAGGAATCGAACCTACAACCTTCCCCTTACAAAGGGGTTGCTCTACCAGTTGAGCTATCCGGGCTATCATCTTCCAAATCCTTGGCTGCTCCACTAGGATTCGAACCTAGAACCTTTCCCTTAACAGGGGATTGCACTACCATTGTGCTATGGAGCATCTAAAGATTCTTCCGCTCCCAACGAGAATCGAACTCGTGCTAATACCTTGACAGGGTACCGTGCTAACCGTTACACCATGAGAGCGAATGAATCTCAAATCAGTTTCTTTTCCTTAGCTTTGCGTTCTATATAACTCAAGTTATCTTCAAATTTATACCAAGCTTTTAAACGTTTTTCAAGTGTATCTTTATCAAACCAACAATCCCAACATACTTCCTTATACTCAGTTATTGGTTCTGCTTCGTGTCCTCTCTTTTGATGCCCACATCGCCAACACATCATACCAAATTTCTCTTCTTTACTTCTCGTTCAATCGACAATAAATTATCTGCTATAAAGTTATCACATATACAAATTTCTTCTGTTGCGTGTAAATAAGGAGCATCGTAATTAGGATAGTCTGCATATTCAGTGCATAACCTACCAATATTCTGGCGGTACTTAAGTGCATCTTCTAATGTAGAATGCATTGTATCTCTGTGTCCACATTTGCACAGAAGTTCCATCACTTATTCTTCTCCAAAAATGCTTCTGCTGTCCAAGGCAGAACCTCTTTAAAATATTCGAGCAAAGCGACAGCGTAATCTCTAATCTCTTCCTGGGCATGAGGATCAAGACGCAAAGATATAAAGTGCATCAAAGAACGGGCATTCACAGTCCAATAAAATTCTGTATAGAGCCCCAAGGGAAGGATAGCACGAGCTTGCTCTTTGGCCACACCCAATTCTAGAAGCTCCTTATATAATTTGAATGTGTCTTCGTAATGAGCTTCAATCTTCTCAATAGAATTCACACTATCCATCAAAGCTTCGTACTGGTAATTCTTTCCCACCTGGGTACGAAGCTGCTTTGGAATATAAAATTCTTCTTTCATCTCTGTATACCGACCGCTGATCTCGTTGAAGGAATTTCCAATCCTGTGTCTCATCCACTGTCGAACAACAAAGATTGGAGCTTTTACATGGAACGTGAGGGCAACGTGCTCAAAGGGGGTGCCATGGTCGTTAGCCAAAAGGAATTTAATCAGCTTCTTATCCTTCTCAGGATCTGAAGAAGTTTTGCCGTAAGATACTCTGGCGGCTCTGACAATGGAAAGGTCCGACCCCATTGAATCAACCAACTCCACAAATCCTTTATCCAAAACTGGTTTCATAGCAACTTTCTTTTCTTCGCTTTGTCTTCAACGTATTTTAAATTATCCAACTTAAAACCTTGACATTCATCAACGCCATCTCCATAAATACCATCGGAGAATAGACATTCCAAACAATATCCATCCGTGTGACAATCGTGGTCGTCAAAGCGGTGGCCACAAACACAAATATCTGAATCTTTGTATTTCACTTCGCTGGGGGAGGATCGCATTTTTTATGGCGAACAAATTCCCCTACCCTAAGCCAACTGCTCTTCGGGTCCTTAATAAAATTTACAGACGTGCCACAATATAAACATTGCTGTACCCATGGAAGACCGTCTGCGGTAAGTGTGGGTTTCTTTTGATATTCATTTAAGCTCACGCTAATACCTCCACTTTCAAATTAGAAGCAACAGGAACCCAAGGTGTATCATGTGTATATCCGATTCTGTTTAACAATTTTTCGCATTTATGAATGTAGCAAGGACCCAGCTTTGGCCTTCGATAATACATCCAAGTGTGATTGCAATCCATACAATACATTTGATATTTGTGAGGAGCCTTCTTTGCAATGTTTCCAAGACGCTGCCCATCACACCCAATCTCAACTGCTTTTGCCCTCCAAATGGGTCCATGTCCAGCGTCATACCCACAAAGAGCGTGAGCAATTTCATGAAGGATTGTATTACGAACAGTTGCCTCATCGTTTACCAAAGTAGCGTGTTGCCCTAAAGAAATAATCTTCTTCCCATAATTACAATTTCCAAGCCGCCTTACAGAACGATCAAATTTAAAACTCCAACGCTGCTCCCACAATCCATGCTGACGCATAAGTTCCGTAGCAAGAAATTCAGCTTGTGGTAGATTCATTATTCCCTCCCTAATTAAGTATAGCCCCAAAACCGGGGTTTGTCAATAGGAAAGTTTGATATGATTTCTAGAGGAAATTTAACTCTTCTTTTCGGAGGGTAATGATTTCTGGCTTGGTGGGGGTGATTAACAGGGTATGTTCGAAATGGGCTACAACGGATTTGGCTTTTGTGTTCCATCCTGTAATTTCTACGGTAGGGTCTGAATTAAGCGTTAAAATTGGCTCAATACAAATTGTCATTCCAGAACAAAGGAGCGAGTCTTTCTCCTTAACAAAATAATTGGGTATTTGTGGGTCTTCGTGAATACTCTTTCCTATCCCATGGCCGACGAACGCTTTTACGATTCCATAACCCCTGGGCTTAACAAACTCTTCAATTGCTTTGCTTATATCACTTACTCGATTTCCATCAATTGCTTTCTTAATTCCTTCATACATTGCAAGGTAGCAGGTCTCGGCAAAAGTTTGGATTTCAGGTTTGATAGGCGGCACGAGGTAGGTTCGAGCGGTATCAGCCTTCCAACCATTAACATCCACCACAAAATCCACCTTTACTACGTCGCCTTCTTTAATTACCCTTTCGCTTGGAATACAATGAACCGCTTCATCATTAACCGAAATACAAGTTGCGGCTGGGAATTCTTTATATCCTTTGCAAGCTGGAATTCCCTCAAGCTCTCGTGTCATCTGCTCAACAACTCCATCAATGTATTTGGTTGTCGCTCCCGGAATTATAAAATGAGGAAGGGCAGACAAGACTGTGGAAGCAATCTTACCTGCCCTTCTTATGTGTTGCAAATGTTCTTCTGTTTTAAGGAAAATCGTCATACCACTATTATATCAGATTCCTTTAAATTGTGCAAGCAATGTTTGGAACTTTTCTTTATCCCATGGTGCGGGGTCGTTGGCAGGAGCAACTGAATTCACTGTCTCAACCTCAGCGTGTTTAAAAATCTCCTCATTCTTCAGTCCATACTTTCTTTGTATATAAGAGCAAAGCATAGCAACGGCCTCGTATTGAGCTTCTGTAAAAGGCGTAAATCCATTCCCAACCAAATGTATTCCCAAACTCATTTCTGCAACGAGTCTGGAATTCTTATATTTGGCATTTTGAATATTAAGCGATGCATTCTCTTCAGATACAAGTTGCTGCACATGTCCATCCAAATCAACAAGCCAATGCGTCGAAGCATAATTGTTGGGATTATTAAACCATTTAAGTGCTTTGGAAACGTCAAGGCTTCCAGTATGGTGGAGCACAACAAGTTGAATTTTTTTAGTGCGGCGAGAAGATGAAGGGTATCCAGGAAGCAGTTCAATTGTAGGAAAAGAAGCTAGGGCTTCATTAAAAAAAGCCCAGTGTTCCACAGGCATGGGATAAAATGCCATAGAAACCCAGGGCTTATAAAATAATTCGAAGAATAGATTCATCGCTTTTCTTATCTTTAGTATAACTGGTTTTGCTTAAAACAACAAGTCCTTATAGCGTTACAGGACCAGTCAAATCAGTAATTACAACTACGTTTGAATAGGATTCTTTAATTGCTTTTGCTTGCTGACAAGCTAGAAGTTTCACTTCGTTTAAATCATTTGGGTTAGACAACAGTGAACTTTCAACGCTTACAGTATTTAAAGCAAGTGGAATATTCATGTTATCAAATGAAAAAGTAACATCATATATCTGAATTGTGCCATCAGAATTTTTACGTAACGTACAACTCGTAATAGAATCACTCATATTGTTCCTCTTTTTCGATATTATGTTTTTATGATGTAGTTCAACCCAATGCTAGGCTGTACAACACTCACTGGATTATTTGTAGCCGTTTCAGCAGATGTTAAATAAATACTAGCTGCGGTAAGAGGACTAGCACTTGCAAAAGTACCCACCGTCCTAGTTCCCGATTCTGGAGCAGTACCAAATTCCGCAACATCATTAACACCACGTCCCACACCACTATCAGCAACTATATTTTCTTTGTGTTGGTGTGGATTTTGAGTAGGAGTTTGGGTAGTAGACCCTGCGGTACTTCCGAGAGTAGGAACAATACTTCCTCCCGCTCCAACACCTACAACGTTTATTCTATTTGGAACATTAAAACTAGGTCCCGCTCCACCATAAGTATATCCAATAACTGCAAACAATGCGGGGAACGCTGCTGTGGATTGAGAAGATCCATTCGCCATTAAGAATCCAGTAGGTGCGGAAGATCCTGCGAATTCAAGAATGGTACCTGTAGGAACGGCTCCGTTAGCTGTCCCAGTAACTGTCTGTTGCCAACTACTTCCATCCCAAAATTCGAATGAATTTAGCGTGACATTAAAACCAAATTCTCCCACTACTGGATTTGTAGGTCTGGATGCGGTAGTCCAACGTTGCAATAAATTAGTCGTACCTCCGATGAATCTATGATCCACTAAACCCGATAAAGCATTGTGATCCGAAACGCCGTGCCCAACAAATGTATACGTAACGGTAGCAAGCCAAAGTTTTGTCATATCCGACGCAATACTAATTGTCGTAACTGCAAAAGATTTGGTAACAGAATCCCAATAAACATTATAAGTGCCAGAAGCATCGGGAAATATAACAGTAGCGTTAGTAGGAGAAGCTCCAAAAATTGCATTAACATTATATGCAGTACCATTGACGATGGCAAATTCAGAGGAGAGGAGTTGAAAAACGTTAATTGTATCGCTTCCAGGATTTACAATATTGATACTGGTTGCCATAGCAGAGGTAGAAGGAAAAGGATTCCCAGGAGTTCCTGCAATAATAACATTATTATTACCTTCGATTTGAGTGCGACCAACTACCGTATCCAATGCAGCGACACCTAAATCTGCCAATGACATGTTATGAGGATTGAAAGGACTAATACCTGTTCCAGTACCAATACTTTTTATATGGGCATCAAGCGTATATGTTGAATTTTGATTGTATGAAGGTGTCCGATTTGATCCATCATTAAAGGGTGTAGTTATAGGAACAATATTTGGAAGAATGTGATAAAATGTACGTCCTACCTGTGAAATATTAGATGAAGCTACTGCTCCACCTCCCACCATATTCACTGCTGCTAAGAAAATAGCATTGGCATCAGGAGGAACATTGGTAACTGTTACTCGAATATTATACCCATCTGTTTGTTTATAAAAAATTTTAGCATTTGTTTCAGCATTTAAAGTAAACGCAGTAGTATCGATAGTAGCAAGATAATTAATCCAAAGATAATTTTGTGATGATTGAGTTACGGGGATATTTACAACTCCAGTACTTTGAGGTGTGCTGAGAAAATTTCCTAAACCGTCATTTGTAGTAGCAGTAGTATTTGTTGGGTTGTAGAGGAGAGCATCAGAAGGAGAAATAAAGATTCTCGCCCCTCGTGGGTCATATGCTATCCCACCCAATGTAACATTAACTGAAGGATTAGCTGGAGTATTATTGGTGCCAGGGACAACAAGAAATCCTTCTCCCGAGGTAGTAGCATTGTCTATTCCAGCCGAGAAAGTATCTGTAATTAGATTAGTTGTTTGACCTTGATTACTTGTCTGTAACCATTCAAAAATTTGTGCAATTATGCGCTGGGCATTGCTAAAAATAACTGATGACATATGAATCTCCTTTAAATCTTATCCTTATTCCTCTATTTTAAAATATGTCTTTACATCCGCAGGTACAAGCTGATTTACTAAATTTTCTACTATTGGAATATTTACTGGTGTTACGGCATTGCTTTCGACTGAAAATGAATTTGGGAATGTGTCTGTTAAAGATATTGAATCTGCCAAAGGAATAGCAAGTGCTTCGGTTTGTGAATCTGACATCGTTATAGAATCAGATAAAAATATAGAAAGTATTGGTGTTTGAAAAACTTCTGATCTAGTAAAAGGTGATACACCCTGACCCGCCCATAAAGGGTAACTAGGATTATTTAAAACAATACCTTGGGGTTGGCTGGAATTTCCAAGAAATGACGCTTCCAATAAACTTCCGGTAGGAGTCCAGGTATTAGCAACTGGATCATAAATCTCGCTATCAGAAAGAGAAGCTCCATCATATCCCCCAGCACAAAGTACGGTACCATCCACCAACAAATAAAGCGCTCCTGGAACCTTCGCAGTGAAGGGCAAAGATGCAGCCACACTCCAAGTATTCGCCACAGGGTCAAAAATATTACATGCTGTATAATATGTAGAAGTGGCATCAAATCCACCTACAACTAAAACTTTTCCTGATAAAAGCGTTATAACAAAATTCGCTATACCCTGATCTTCGACTATCAAAGGGTAAGACGTTTGTGCGGCCCATGTATCACTACCTTCATTGTAAATATTAACATTCGCAAAGGACCCCCCAATAACTGATGCGCCGCCTATAACAATTGGACGCCCATCGTTTAATGTTGCGAAGCCCATGAACGTAAACATGTTTCCCTGTGGATATGCCGCAGCAGTACTCCAAGTTCCAGCTACAGGATCATAAATTTCACATTGTCCAGTAGCCCCAACTCCACATACTACAAGAATTTTACCAGATGGAAGAGTGAAAGAAGCAAAGCCCCACCTTGGATTGGCCATCGAACCTGTACTGGACCAAGTTCCTGCGGTTGGATCGTAGATCTCACAATCGGATAAAGGACTACCAGCTAATCCACCAATGCTTAATACTTTTCCCGCGTTAGGTCCAATTGTCAGTAGAACTGCACCAGCGAGTCTCTTTTTTTGGATTAAACTTCCAGTCACAGACCAAGTTTGGGCAATTGGGTCAAATAATTCACAAGAAGTTAAAGTATCCGTAAATGTAGAATTTTCTCCACCAATAAGTAGTATCTTTCCATTATTCAACTTAACTAAAGATGAACCACCACCTCTTGCAACATTAAGTTGCCCAGTTGTAGCAATCCAATGATCATTGATGAATGGATAATTGTATAGTTCGGCGGAAGATAAATCAACGGGAACATGGCTATTTACTCCTCCTACAACTATAACCGTTCCATTAGATAATGTTGCAATACCAAAATTAGCACGAGACGTATTAAGACTGGCCGTGGGTGTCCATGAAACTGTATCAGGATTATATAAATCTACAACAGTTGTTGATAGCCCACTTATATCAGCACCTCCAGGAAGTATTACTTTGCCGTCTCTTAACACCTGTGGTGTTGTTCCAAAATGCACAGAGGACAAAGTAGCAGTATGACCCCAGGTTCCAGCCACAGGATCATAAACTTCTGAAGTTGTAGAAGAATTACCACTAGCTAACAATACAGTTCCGTCATTCAATAAACAACATAAATTATTTACTGATTCATCTGCTGTATGAGTAGAACTAAGTGATCCTGTAAATGAAAATGTTTTAGTAACAGGATCATAAAGTTCACTACTACTAAGAGGACTATGAACAGGTGATTCTCCACCTGCAAAAAGAACTTTTCCATTATTTAATTTAACCGCCCCATATGACGCTCTAGATTGATTCAAAGGTCCTGTAGTAAAAGACCATGTTGCGGCTACAGGATCGTATATTTCAGCAGTAGCTGTAGCATTTCCTCCACTAAAAAATCCACCTGCAAGTAAAACTGTTCCATCATTTAACAAAATGAGTATTGCTATAGATCTAGCAGTATTTAATGAACCAGTAGGTGTCCATAATCCTGTACCTGGATCATATAATTCACAGGATGTAATAGGACCTACGGCATCACCACCACCAGCAATTAAAACTTTCCCATTTTGCAAAACGATTGCAGGAGCATTTGATCTCGCGGTATTTAAAGATCCGGTATCTGTCCAAATCCCTGTCCCAGGATCATAGAGAGTACTTACAGTATTCGTAGGAGAAGAACCATCTCCTCCAGCTATGAGTGCCTTCCCATTTTGTAAAATAACACAGGGAATATCACGTCTTGGAGTATTAGGTAATGATCCAGTAAATGACCATGAGGGAGAAGGCATCTAAATTATCCTTTGTAATTTTATGAAAACGACACTTGCCAAGTTATAATAACAGTATTTCCAGAAGCTTTATTTACAACAGCAAAAACTTGACGAGCAAACATTGTACCAGAAGTAACTGCCGAAAATAACCCCGCTTCAGTAATTGCACCTGTACCATTTCCAGCGGGAAATGTGGCAACATTTTGCCAAACGTTTGAAGAGCCTGTTAGAGTCCCCTGTTGTCTTGAATATCCACCACCTGAAAACTCACTTTGAAGCGAGGTATCTCCCACTGTAGGAGATGCTGACCCAGTTCCAAGTGCAATATAAGACATAAATTTACCAGCTTGCGATGCAGCAGCAAGCCAAGTAGCTAAATAAGATTTACCTACTGTGACTATCAGGTTCGGATTACATTGCTCATGGATTAATTTTCCATCGGCATCGTACATTTTCAATGTAACCGTTCCTTTTAATTTAAGCGTTTCATTCAATTCTGACATAATAGTTCTCCTAATAGTATTCCTTAGTTCAGGATAAAATTTCCTGGGTTAAAAATAGTGATGATGACTCCAAAAGCTAGTGTAGATTTATCCCAAAGAATTGGAGGGGGAAGTTGCAAATCTGTATAAAGTAATCTATACGCAGTAACAACTTCAGTAGGTCCTGCCCAAGGATTTAATAAAGTGGCATGAGTATTGTCGGTTATTTGACTTATTTCTCCTATAAAAATACCATTGGGATCTGTAATTTCCTGTCCAACACTTAATTGAGATAAAAATAATGTACCACTAATAATAGAAGGAGGTGGAACAGTAACAGTACCAGCACTTGGAAATGTAACGGTTGTTCCTGAAGGGCCATAACAAAGAGCCCTTCCATTAAGAACGCTATTGGAAGCAAATGTAATGGATGTACCTGCTAGAATTGTACCATTAACAGTATCATTGGCACCAAATGTAAAGGTTGTACCTGTTATCCAATAAACATTATTGGCGTTTGCACCATTAATTAAAACCACATTATCATTGGCACCAAGAGTCATGCTTGTACCAAAAGAAAGTACAAATATAGAATTTGGGTCTCCGCCACCATCTAGAGTAAGTGTTCCAGTAGCAGTGAATGTGCCTGTTGAAGTAGCGTGATAATTACCTGCTGTAAGAGTAGCACCATTTAAGTCAGTTGAAGAAATATCAGTGACCGGAGTACGAGCTAATAGAACAGCAGCAGCAGATGTTGCATCAGTATGAGCTTGGGCTGCTACCGCATCTCCTTGATGCAAAGAGCCTGTAAAGGTACCTGGAGGGAAACCAGTGACTGAAGATCCTGGCGAAACGCCTAGATCTCCTGTAAGTACTGTAAATCCTGTATTGGTAACTGCTGTATCTCCTAGAACAGCAAAGGTAGATGCTGAAAGAAGGAGAGAGGGGCTAACAACAGCATTATTCCCAACAATATTGTTACTGCCATTTGTAAAAGTTACAAGTCCAGTTAAAGCAGTAGCGCCGGACAAAGCATCGAATATTACTGGAGCAGGATCATTAGGATTTCCAACATCAAACATGGCTTGTAATGTATCTGTTGTTGCTACGTTCATTGTCCAAGTTCCTAATGCCCCATCTGTTGTATAAGCACTACTTGGTACAAAAAGTCCTGTTGTAATATCTTCTATCCTTAAAGTTGAGTCAATATAAGGTTGCGATGTATGAAAAACGGTTTGCGGCCCGCTAGGAACAACTGGTGGATCTTGAATCGTAACCAGAAAGAAATCATCTTCATCCCTAACATTGGTAATTTGGGGAGGGACCCCGGTAAAAGCTTGGATAGTTAAAATAATAGCTTCGTTTGTACTGCCTACCAAAGAAGCTAAATACAAATTCATCAAAATCCAGCGATAATCTACAAACTGCATATTTGCTGGTTTAGGAAAATTAAACAACACACCAAAATTTTGAAATAAATCCTCATCGACACATAAATCTACATAGTTATTCGTTTGAGTAAGAAAATCAGCATAGTAGATCTGATCAAATTGATTCCCATACATATCTTCCACAAGCCACAAATTTGTCTTACGTTGATCTACTGGTTTTAATAAATCGCCTTTACCATAAACATGAAAATCGGGCAATGATTCCATTAAAGCTTCAGCCGTAGATTGTTGTACAGATTGAGGAATAGTCCATATCAATGTAGATGACCAATCAGATGTGAATGAAACAGTATGCGTTCTTACTCTTGCGTACCAAGTCTGTACGGTGGCATTAATACGAGCAGCCACTGGGACAGCAAATCCTTTTCGGACATTTCCATTTTGAAAAGTAATCGCCGTAAGCTGTGTAAAAGTAGCCAAATTTGGGGAATCGAATAAAGGACTAGTATCCAACTCTAAATCGAAACCCGCTAACGCTAACGCAGGAGTAATAAATGCTGGGTCAAACCCCCACCAGAAAACATAAATTCCATCCTGAGACGTTCTATAAAAACGGAGATCAATAGGAATACCTTGTGCAGGAGAAGTTACCGCTCCTGTGTAGAAAGCTCCAGAATTATAAAATATGCCAGCACCATAAAATGCCATAATTTTTACCTTAGCCTAAAATAACCCAAGAACTATTATTCCATCCATACCATTGATGATCTGTGATATCATAAACAATTAACCCCTCAGCAGGAGAAGAAATAGCATTGCGCTGAGTTGTTGTCATTCTTGGTGGAAGAAAGCCTTTGGTTGTAGAATCTATTTCTACAATTGCACTTGCAACTACTGAACTCGTTCCAACACCAAGATTTCTAGTGACAAAAACATCGCGTGGAAATGTAAAATCGGCGGTTGCCGAAGTCGTAATCATCGAAGGAGTGATTACACCATTTGCAATAGTAGCAAATTGTGTACCACCAGAACCTGGAGGAACAGTAACAGTACCTGCACTTGGGAATGTAACTGTCGTTCCACTAGGGCCATAAACTAAAGCTCTACCATTCAATACTGAAGAAGCTGCAAAAGTAATGGATGTACCTGCTAGAATTGTACCATTAACAGTATCATTGGCACCAAAGGTGAATGTTGTTCCAGTAATAAAATAAACATCATCAGCAATTGCTCCACCCGTTAGAACTACGTTTGCACTTGCTGGCATTGTAAGAGAGGTATCAAACGTAAAGATATAAGTACCTGCACCATTGAGTGTGAGGTTTCCAGCAGACCAGATTCCTGCCGAAGAGGAATCATAATGCCCAGGTGTTGCAACAAAACCACCTAAGTCTGTTGAAGTAATATCCATTGTAACAGGAGTTGCATCTAATGTTGCTACCGCAGAAGTAGCATCATTATGAGCTTGATGTGCTGCCGCATCTGCAATATGTTCAGTTCCAGAAAATGTACCTGGAGGGAATCCTGTAATTGAGGTACCAGGGTAAATACCAAGATCCCCTGTTAAGACTGTAAATCCAGTATTTGTTACAGCAGTATCACCCAAAACAGCATAAGTTGCTGCTGTAGCAAGATATGGATTAGGAGGACTGGTAGTAACATCTCCCGTTAATTGTGTAATACCACTACTTCCACTAGCGGCATTAATTGTAATAGCTTGACCAACCTGGGAAAGAGTAACATTAGTACCTGAAACTAATTGTACATTCCCAGTGAGATTGGGACTAGAATCAGCATGTATGGATAAAACAGCCGCTGTAGGGGAAAGTGTAGCAATTTCTAATCCAACAGGACCAATTGTAACAGTAATAGCATTATCGTCCAATGTTACCGCGCCTGTTAGAGCAATTAAACGGCCACTAACTGAAGCGCTCGTATTAGCTGTAATGCTTGCAGAAGCAATAATAGTTCCTTGGAAATTTGTAGTTGTGCCCAACGTGGCTGAAGTTCCACACAACCAGTAAATATTATTAGCATTTCCTCCATTAATTATTATGACGGAAGAAGCCGATGCAGTAGTTAATGTAGAACCAATTTGAAAAATGAATTGGGCATTGGGATTATTCTGAGCATCTAATGTTAAGGTACCAGTTAACTGGGCTGAGGAAGAGAATTTGTAAACGCCAGCAGTAAGTGTTGGTACAACTCCCCCCGTACCTAAAACTTGTCCAGTTAAATCAGTTGTAAAGGGAAGAGCAGCTAGAAGTGTATATGCCGAAGAAGCGTCCGTCTGAGCTTGGGCTGCAAAACTATTTGCAATACGTTCAGTACCAGTAAATGTCCCAGGAGGAAACCCTGTGATTGAGGTACCTGGATTTAAACCAAGGTCTCCAGTTAACATAGTAGGAGTTGCCGTATTTGTAACCGTTGTAGCGCCTAGAACTGCATAAGTAGATGCTGTATTAAGAAGATTAAATAAACTGGTAGTAACATCGCCAGTCAAAGCGGTAATAAAATTACCAGATGTTTGTTTTAAGTTTAATTGAGTTTGAATCGAAGATGTAGCATCTAAGAAACTCAGTTCTGTTGCTGTAGTAGCGGAAGAAACTAATATACCAGAACCATTGGTTACTGGAACAATATTAGGATTCAATGTTTGAAGTTTTGTCAAAGAAATGGCAGCAGAAGGGGAAACATTAGTATTTGATACGATGCCTGGAGCTAAAGACCACGTAACAGTTGGAGCGGCTGGCCAGTTATAGGTAATTGATAAATTCGCAATTTCACCATTGCCAGTTCCAAGAGGTTCTTGAAGTTCATTTATATCTTCGGCTGAAATTTCTGATCCAAGTCCATTATAGGATACTGAAATGGTGATTCCATCCTGTGATGTATTAAAAGTTACAACCCCTGTTGTATAATTAACTAAAAATTGTGTGCCTGATGGAGACCCACTTGTGATTTCAATATACCCAGGAATAGTTACCGCAGGTGCCGGACCTTGTGGTACTTCAACTAAACGAATTAATCCAGGAGCATAAGTTGCAACCCCAACTATACCAATTATATGTGATTCTCCAGAAATTGGGGCGGCACTTAATCTTTCATTAATTTTTACGGAATAGGGTATCATATTTTTATCCTCTTATGACTCTACTGTTATAGTCAAATTGTTTGTAACGGTATAGGCATTTTTGCCTACGGAAATTTGCTGCCCTGGGGGAATGGTGGTAGTAACAATGCCTTCTGTAGATTGAATAACTAAACTAGTGAGATCGACTTCATCCACTCCTGGTACATCTTGTATAATAGCAACTATTTCACTTAGAATAAGTACTGCTCCAAGTCCAAGAGCGTTGATATTATCGGTAAGTGCGGTTTCTACATTAGCCACTACCGTGGATGGAACAAATCCAGGAACAATTAGAATTCCAGCCGTTATATTAATCAATGCTTGGATTGCTTCCCGCACTAAAACATCGGAAGCAACAATATGATTGGAGTTATTATTAATAAGGGCTTGGAGTGTTGCTATCAAACTATCATAAGTGTAGGTAATTGTAATAACTGTATTATTGTCGGGTGAAAACCCAGTAAAATGGGCTGTTCCTACTGAAAAACCAGACACGCTTCCAACAACTACTGTAGTTGAATTTGTAACTGAACTAACCGTAGTAGAAAAGGCTCCCTGAACAATTATGTCGCCGGGATTCATACCATTTGTCGTGTTAACAACTAATTGTGACACTGAAATGTCAGCCGCAGCCGTTCCCCCACCAATCCAACCAATAGTGCTTCCCACGGCGATTGTATTTGGTGGAAATCCTATGGGGTTGATTGCCGTAATAGTAGTAGTATTACTTCCTTGAACAATTGTATCACTGGGACTCATTCCCGTAACACTGTTCACCAACAAATGGGTACCGTCTGTTACCGAAGTTACTGTGAACGGAAGACCGACGGTTACAATATTAAAAAATGTTTTGGTACCAAAAACAATATAACTAGCTGCATCTATACTTCCAGAAAAGAGAATATTTGGGTTCTCCACAAAACTATAATCAGTATTGGGGACGAATGTATAAGGATTACCACCAACAATACCTGTAACGGACCCAACAGACAAAGCGGGTTGATTAACTAAGACAAATTGTTGAGATCCTGTCGTGGTATAAGTAGGAGTATCGGTTGTCGTTACAGGAATCTGACCTCTAATATAAACATCCACACTTCCACCAAATTGATCCCGTATCATCTCAGGATCATTGGGCCCTACAATAAGAGATTGGATAACGTTTGGGTTGGTTTCCATCAAACTGATAATTCCATTTGGAGTACCAACATTATTTCCTTCCAATTTAATTTGAATACGTCCTGCAAAGGCTACATTACTCTCTACGTTTGTGCCTCCAGTAGTAGCTGTTGTATTAGTTACAGCATCAATTCCTATAGTAGGACCGACAAGAGAAACAATGGTTGCAGCCCCAACATTCCCAACAGTGCCAATTGTCTGACAGACAATTGTGGTACTTTGCTCATAAAAACCAGTGACAGGATTGTAATAAGAAGGAGCGAGAGAGGGGGTAAAAGTTACCGTAGCCGTAGTAGAAAATGAAACAGCGGGAGCTTGAGATGTTGCTAATGTAGAAACTACGGTGCCCGATGGAACAGTAACAATAGGGCTCGAAGGCGTATAATTTCGAATACGGAATGTGATAATTCCCGTAGCTTGAGTTCCTGGATTTCTTACCAATCCATAGTTTGTACCTATTGCGTCTAAATCTGTTGGAACTAAAATAGCAGCATTATCAACGAAGGCTTGAACATCTTGGACATATTGTATAGAAGAATAAACGCTTGGAGATGTACCATTCTCAGCCGATAATTGATTCGCTACTGTAGATACAACTACGTCATTTACTACGGTTCCTGTATTTGTATTAATATCCGGCCTTTCTGCTTGCAAAAAGGAGAGCATCGAACTAACGATTTGTGAAAATGTAGGAAGTGCCATAATTTTAATCCTTAGATATTACCTATTTGAATACCCGTAGTAATTTCTTGCCCGGAGGCTGCAATAACCGTAAGCAATGCTGCTATATTAGTATCGCTCTGTAATGTAGTTTGTAGAGAGTATAAAGTTTGTACAATCTCTGCTGGATTTGATCTATTCTGTGTAAGTAAAAAGAGTACTTGTAAAGCTTGCACAATCTCTTGCTGCACAGAACCAGAAATTGTATTTGGATTTATTTTATTTCCAATGAGACTCTGAAGCAATGTTCCATATAATGGAAACAATGTATTATCTCCCTGTTCCGTAATAAGAATTTTCTGTACGTCTTGTGTTGTTTCTTCGACTCCACTTACTAAAGTAAAATCATTATCTGTACCTATCTGAAGATCATTAGTCTGTTCTCCAAAGTAAAATTGTGGACTTCCTTGTTGAGGTGGATATTGTGGTTGTCCCGGTGTATTAGCTGTCGATAAAAATAAATCGCTCACTTAGTTTCTCCTTAAGAACTACAAACTTGATCAATTAAATTTAAAAATTGTTGGGCGGTATTTACAAAATTCTGCAAACTTTTAACTTGATTAGAAATTGCATTTGCTACGTATGCACGTCTGTTATAAGAATAAATTAGATTCTGAATTCCAGCAAGAGCTTTCAAAGTAGAGCCGCTTTGCGCTTGCTGCATAAATTGACTAATGACTGGACATGCTGCGGAACCTTGCATAGGACCAAGAACCACATTAAGATCAGCTTGAATTTTATTCTGTACTGCTGCTAAGGTTTGAATTTCTAAATTAGCAAATTCATTTAAAATATCAAGTCTAGCAACCTGTGCCCCCAAAATTGCTATCTCAGCATCAGCAGCTAAAATCTGGCTATTTAGAAAAGTTTTAAATGTACTTTTAAGTGTTGGGTTGCCACAAAGTACAGCCCTAATGAACTGTACTGCACAAAGACCAAGAGTTGTTGCTGGATTTGGCATTTTAGTTACCTGCCGTTACAGTAATAGATGACGTAGAAATCTTGCTCGTTAAAGAAGTGGGTGCTATAGGAACTTGGGCTAAAAAGGTTGACCCCAATACTCCAAGTTGAGATTGAAGAACCGGATTACCGCCTTGGAATGCAGATAAAGCTGTAAAGAATGCCTGAATAGCAGTAACGAATTTCCAGTATAGGGGATCGATTGCCAAATTGGAAGTGGTCAAATCGTTCAATCGAGCAACGCCTTCAGTACCATTGTTCAATGAAATTGTAGTTCCCGTTAACGAAATATCTCCAATGGGGTCCATATTCAAAGAAGCCAAACTCACCCCAGTTCCTATGGTAGTATTTCGAAGAGTAATGTTCCCAATTGCATCCATCATCAATTCACTTAGGGGAATTGTAATGGAAGTAACTGGGTTGGCAATCACATTCCCAAACTGCAAATTATTTAAACTGTCCCAATTAAAGGTGCTTTGGATCTGAGTTATATCGTTTGGATTTCCTTCAATAAACCCATTATCGGCTGAAAGAATAACTTCGTGATCATCTGAAGAACCTTCACCACCAATAATAAGCTTTTCTCCCATGGAGCCCGATTCAATCTGTGCTACTCCATTGTTACCCAAGTATAGATGAGCACCAAATCCTGGAATGCCTTCTCCGGTGGGGGAAGCAGGACCAGTTGCTTCCATAAAAATTTCACCATCTTGTACTGGGTTTGCACCAATTGCGATATCTTGACTGACATTTCCAGTAGCTGGAATAAATCCACGGTATTGAGTATTGGTAGTGAGAAAATTAAATGGTTCTCGCAACACCATCAAAATATAAGAGCGATAGGCGTCCAATTGCAAAACCAAAACAATACTTCCAAGCAACGGAGCACTTTGGTCTTTAAGGGCATTTCCAAGCTGAACACCAACTAGTTTCTGTCCATTTGGAATCTCAACAACCGAATACTGCCTTGGGGTCGTTGGGTCTTTGGCTAAAATTTGAGCCTGGAATATACGATAATCTGCCATATAATTAATGATTACTCCATTCACTTACTTCTCTATTCGTTTTCTTTCTATGATCCTTTTTGGTCAATGGCTGAAGATTTTTGTAATTGACAGCCCTCTTAAACTGCTTTTTATCCATCAAATCAAATTTAAATAACGGAACTATGTGGTCTAGTTCCCAAACTGTACCCCAATTATCCCATGTCATATCACCGTAGAATTTAGATTCAATATATTTCTTTAGAAATTCAATGGTACAACCTAAATCTTTAACAGCAGAACCAGTTTTGTTATTTTGTTTAATCGCTGCACGTATTCTCTTTCTCAAATTACAAGCTAGTTTAAAAAGAGGATCTGTCTTTCTTCTATTATCTTGATACTCATTTTTATACTGTCTAATTTCTTCTCTGTGTATTGCTTGATATTCTTTGCAACGAGCAGCATTTTCTTCTTTATGTAATTTATTATATTTGATATCATATTCGTGTTTATATTCTCTAATTTTTTCCTTATTCTCAGCTTGATACTCTTTAATTTTATCTTTATTTAATTCATAATAATTTTTTCTAGCTTCTTTAATTTCTTCTTTATGTAGTTGATAATATTCTCTATTGTATTTTTTTGCATATTTTTTAGTCATATTAAGTACTCGCAAACGAATTTTCAATATCTGTCAAAACTGGAAGCAAGTCTGTATTAATAGTTCGAATAGAATTATCAACGTTGTATACAGGAACTGCATCTCTAACATAGGATAACGAGAGAGTCATTGTTGCTGTACCAGTAACAGATACATGTTTGCTTATCCCAATAACATATCCAAACTTAAACTTTGTCTCATCAATGAAAGTTTGTCCTACCTGAACTGTGTTATCCAAATCACAAACAATTGCGCCTGTTTTCAATTTGGCGTTTGATAGTTCCATCAAATACTCTGCCCATCCAAAAATCCCAGTTGTCTTGCTGTTATTGGTTGTCGTGTTGGATAAAGAGGCGGTTGCTGCATTTGGATTTGCTGCTGTCTCCATTTCTAATAAACCGTTTTGAATAAGAAGCTTTCCATCACAGTATCCAAATTGCTGCAATGTATCAATGGGTGTAATATTTGGAGAATAGCCTGTAAGAAGCTTGCTCACCAAATTCTCTACGGTTTCCATATAATTAGTAGAAACGATACCTAAATTGCTACTGCGAATGAGTCCTATATCAGATCGTCCAGGAACAGAAGCTGCAAAATTGTTGTACTGAGGAGAACGAACAATAAATTGACCGTTGGGCTGTTCATAAATTTCGACAAATGTAATAGCTCGAATCTGATCCAAAATCTCGTAGGGTGTTTGCAATTCAGGGCTGTAAGGTAAAAAGACAGTATCTAAAAATTGAAAATACGCCTTTAGGTTCTGTACAGTTGGGTCTACAAATACAGGACTTGTGCTGCCATAATTTATAACCTGTTCACTCGTATCAAAGTTCTGAATCGCTTGCTGAAATATTGCTGGTGAAATTTGTCCAGTAGAACCAGCGCCAGCCAAACTTAAAGCGGCTGATGTGGCTCCACTTATAAAAGAAGCGGAAGCTGGAACATTGATTGGCTCAATATAAGCAAACGGCCTGAACTTCATTGCCGTTGATAACAGATATTGAGGCAGAGTAAATAAATTTGCTGGGTACGAATTTCCCACAATCAAGGACGTAATATTATAAAAGCTTGACCCAAGTGGGGGAAGAGACGGTCCTGAAAATACAGATGCAGAAGTGGTTCCCGATGGTCCCAATGGACTTGCAAAAAAGTTTGTCTGTACCTGCGTAGAAGTATCCAAATTGGTAGAATTTAAAGGATTTATGGGTGTCGCGGCAGCGGAAACAGCGGTGCTGGTTGTTGTATTAAAATCAATCCTATAAACCGTATCAAATAAATCCTGGATAATATTCGATATGGGTTGACCCGCATATATATTTTCATATGGAGTCACGTCATTCAAACCAGTTACTTGTCCAGCTTGATACAAAGCGTTAGCAAATAACGAAGTTTTTATGGCACGTCTGGTTGAACCGAATAATCTGCTCCAACCATTTCCACTTACCACAACTCTATCTACTTGGTTGATGGAGCTTGTTGCATTTTTTTTAATAACAAACCCATTTAATTCATTGGAAAAGAGGGTTTGTCCATTTGGCATCTTTGTTAAAAGTACGGATTCCTGCTGCAAAAATGGGTCAACAGGATTCTGAAAATTTTGAAATGCTGGTGTCGTATTTGAAGTAACTTTGTATGTAAAAATCTGCAACGGGTTATTTGCTATAGAATCATCAACAGTGAATACTCCCCAAATATCTGTAATAGGAGTTTGATTCTTATAAAGAAACACCGAAATAAAATCGTACTCTTGAATCAAATCACTAAGTCGCAATCCATGAACTGTCGATAATGCTGAATTAAGGTTTGTATTTTGTACTGTCAAAGGTCCTGGAGTTAACCCACGATTGGATTTTGCTCCTAAAATTGGCAACTCTCCAGTTGCTGGATTGTTATTATTGAAAGTGTTGGCCCCAGTTTCATACTCAGATAACAAAGAAAGTGAGTCTGTACTTTGGGAAAAGGAAAGCCCATTCTTAAGAGTGTTTCCAGCTATTGGGGTAACTTTCAGGCTATTGTTAATCGTTCCAAAACTCAAAGCCAAATCTTGTAATTCCACGGACCACGAATAAGTTGTTTCATCTATATTTTGTTCAAATGTATAGTCGGTAACAAATCTGGAAATGTCATATTTTGTAAAATACTGTGTGTCATCGAGCGGTACAGAATAGGGTGTAAAAGTTGAAAGAGAAAAATTACTGGATACAGATGGAGGCACCGTCACCTGTGAAAAAGGGGGCGTATATTTATAGAGAAAGCACTTTATTAATAAATACTCTTGGCTTACCTGATCGTTTGTTGCCATGGTTAAAATTTATTCAATAAATTCGTGATATTCGCACTAGCCTTATTTAGCGGAATATTTAAGATAGTTTGTAATCGACCAATAGCACCTTGAATTAATCCGTTGTTCGTTGTAGAAATTGAAAAATCTTCAATAGCAAATTGTTGCCCAAAGAGAAGCTGAAAATTTATTGTATATGTAAACTCATTCAAATGTCCTGTAGAAGCTTCCACATCCAACAGCGTAATAAAACCCTGATAAACTTGCGTTTTATAAAATAGGGTGGAAAGTTTATTGTTCATCTCAAATTGCTGCTTAAGGAACAAAAGTTCCTGATACGCAGTCTGTCCAGCGGAGGCTCCAGTAATAACAAGTGTTTCTGGAGTATTGTACCAAATTTGATATTGAACTCCACCCTGAGTTGGAAGAGTACCATACGAAACATTTTTTGTAATCTTCATATTTCGAGGATTTACAAAGAAATTTAAATTATTGATTCTAACGGGATATATTTGTGCCATTTAATTAGAACCCCTTATACACATCAAACCCATGTCCAGCAGTAGGTTTACGATCAGTACTTTTTCTAGGGGCGTTGTGCAAATAATTTTTTGGATGTGTCGCATCTCCAAAATATTTAGAAAGAAGTTGATCCATCTTTGTCCAAAAATTTGTGAATACATTCTCAAGTTGTGTTATGGGATTAACAACATTTACCAGTTTATCCATACCTTCAATTGTAATCGCTTTGGCTTGTTTTGTTAAAGATTCTACCTGTTTAGAATATTCCCTTTCATTCATTCCACCTGTTCTTAGTCTTTCAGACAGATTGAAAAATTGTGGAATATCCTGAGTACGAAGTCCGAGCCCAAATTGCCGATTCATGGCATCTGCGATAAACAAGCGCTGCATAGGATCTTTTGCTTGTCCACCAACTTTATTGAAAAACTCTCCCATCAACCCAAATACGCCAGTACCTTTATTGCCCAACATTCCACCAGCACCATTGGTTCCAAAAATGGCACGTTCCATACCCTGACCAGTTGGACTCATTCCTCTGGTGAAAGCAAGCATACCAGCTATTTGTGGAAGAGAAAGATTAGCTCCAGCCTGAGCAATACCAAGAGTTATGCGTTGACGTTCTGCTTCAGAAGTACCAATACCCTTTAAAAACCCACCAACATTAAATAAAACACTTGCAGCGACAGTCCCATCATTTGTAATATTACGAAGGGCTCTCTGCATTTCTATCTGCGTTGAGATTGCATCGAGTTGTGTTATTTTTAATCTTTCTGCATTTACACGAGAAGACATGAACGTACCAGAAATATCCTTTTGGGACATTCCCAAGGTCTTCGTAGCATCAGTAAACAACTCCATCTCTTTGGAAGCGTCGGGAAGAATGTTGGCAAAAAGTCCAAGATTTCCTCTGAGAACATCCATTCCACCAGCGGCTCTGGCTTGGTCAATCATTGTACGCGACCCAGCCATATTACTTATAATATCTCGTTGCTGCGACTGCGATAAAGAACGACCAAATGGGCTAATGGGACCGCCAAAAAGTCCAGTTGTAAAATCTAATCCAGCACCTGCTCCAGCACCAACACCAAAACCAGCACCAGCCAATCTTGCTCCAGTTGCTGTGAAAGCAGCCCTGGTATTCATCATTTCTATAATGGACCCAGCAATGGCGGCTGGAATAAGCTCTGCTGGGTTGGTAAGGAAATTTCCTACTCCCGAAACCAGACCACCTATTGGACCTCCTATTTGGCTTCCAACAGACGAAATTCCACCGCCTATTCTATTTAAAATTTTCTTAGAATCTACTTCTTTACGAAGAGCATCTCGTTCAATATTGGACCTGAGTCTAGAAGCTTCTGTGGTTATTTTAGTTTTTTCTCTTTCGCCTTCTTCATGAGTTTTCTTTTTAGCCTGTAATTCGAAATCTAAAGCTTCTAGTTTAGCTTTTGTTTCCTCATCTATAGCCGCTATAGCTTCATTACTATAACGTTTTAAAGCGGCCCTTCTTTCATTGTCTTTGTCCCCAACGTACCTATAAAATCTTTCCTGGGCTTTCAAACTATCATTAGAAGCCTTTTCCCAATTCCCACTAAAAGACTTCATAATGTTGTCTAAAACCTTCTGCAATTCAGCGAAAGCCCTCTGAGCAGAACCTGTGCTTACAGTTGCCGTAGCACTTAGGTTCCCAGGTTGCTGAGAAAGGAGCGGATTAGATGGTGGTAATGGTTGCCCAGAAGGGCCCAATATTGGGTCTACCAATGGAATATCCTCGGAATTATACTACGTTAGGTTGGAACTACAAAGTGGCTGCTATAAAAACTTCAATACAAAATTACTATTTATTTTAATTAAAACCAAGATAGATAAGTAAAGAGCAAATAACTATTGTTGAGCCCCATGTCATTAACGTACTTATATCACGGCTATCTAAATTAAGTAAACTTCCGATACTGCCAAAAACAAACGCACAAGCTACGATTAAAATTACTAGCGCGATCATTTGATTATACCTCCCTTTCATTATTAGTGTAACAGAAGTGGAGGAGTTTGTCAAGGGCTATTTTTGCTCTAAAAATAGAGTCGAATTTAAACCTTCTCAATTCTATCTAATTCACTGTAGTGTTTGGGGTTCTTCATTATCTCAGCAAGCTCTTCAGGCGTGTATTTACCCCTCAAATCCTCGCTAATTTGCGTAAATATCACATCTTCGGTGCTCACGGTCGTTTCCACGTCTTTCTTGCCAAATAAGGCAGAAGCGACCTGGGGATTGATGAACGTACAGAGAAGTTCCTGTTTTTCCCATTCTTCCTTTTCATCACGGAGATGGTTCATTAAAACCCACATAAATTCGGCTTGAGAGAGATTCGAGATGGTTTCAGAGAAGGGAGATACATGCAGAGCTTTGGATACGACCCAAAGCTCACGGAAGGGAACTGACTCGGTTAGGGAAGTTTTTTTTTAAGTTCGGTTAGGATGGCGTCTTGTTCTTGGGCCATCAAATCATAACAATTATAAATTTCATTGAAAACTGGAGCTTGTAAATTTTGAATAAAGTCTTTTGCTTCTTGCAACGTAACTTTTACACCGTTGATTGTATCCAAGGCATAAACAAGTAAAGCTTGCTGAAGAACCACAGCGCGAAGTGCTGGATCTTGTCCGGCTGGAGAAACAATCAATTCAGACAATGCTTGCTGCTGTTGCAATACCGAAAGTGTATGCATCGATACTTTCAAGTCTTTTACAATCTCAAATTCTTTCTCAATACGATTCAATGCTGAGAAACTTTTCAAGTCCATTTTATGACTCCTTTACTCTCTTATCTTTTTTACTTAATGCTGGCCCACGCTGCTTTTGCAACCTGCTCTCGATTAGATTCTGGAATTTGTTGTATGAGGTAATCCGCTAATTGTTTATTAATGTTCACTCTATTTTGCAATGTCTCAATTTGACACTTCTTACAAAAATCGTAATCATCTTCTTCAAGAAGGGTATATCCATCACAGTTTAAACAATACTGTATTTCTTTAGACATTATTATCCTCTTGTTGCTGATGCTTCTTAGGCTGGCTCTCCAACGACTGTGGACGAAGTGTATCCGAAATCAACGCCCTCTAGAACTCTTAGGTCTCCACCAGCAATGTTGTATGTGGCAGAAACGGAATGAATCCAAACACCAGTGAATATCGTACTCTTTGTAGGAGCCGTTGAACCTGCGGGTGCAATTTCCTGTTTCAAAATACCAATTGGAGCATTGTTGTTTACAATGTCGTCACCAGAAATTCCCAACTCTTCCAGAGCATCTGACAAATACAACATCACACGATCCGCGTGAAGGCTGTATTCATCCACTGTACGAGGCAATCTTTCAACGGGCTTGCCTTGCTGATCAGAATCCAACTCAAATCGAAAATCTGTATTTCGACGTTGAGTTTGGGTAAATGATTGCACAGCACCAATCTTAGTAGATTGCTGCGCCAATGAAAGAAGAGCCGCAGGATTATTTAATGTGGTAGCATTTAAACTCTGTGGTAAAAGAAAAAGTGAAACTGATGTACTTAATCGTGCTTGTGTATCACCTAGCTGGGCCATTGTGATTCTCCTTAAATTTCTTTGTTAAATTCTATCTATTATTAGGCTAAATTCAAACCTAATGTGATTAAGATTGTATCCAATTCCAATACGGGCTGTACGCCCACATTCACCAAAATCTGTGTTGGTTGTAGTGGGTTTACTGTTGCGATTGGTTGTGTAAATGATTCAATGATGTTACTAGATTCAATATCTGACAAAATTGCGGAAGTCACAGTTTCAACCTGTGAAGGTGTATTTGCCAGCAATTTCTGTCCGATAAAAATAGGATCTAGAAGACCACGAATAGTTTGAGTACAATAATCTGCAATCTCTGTCACCTGATAAAGTTGATTTAGAATAGTATCAAATGCCGTTGTTGTACCAAATACAACCTTTGGCGAACCAGAAATATTATCCACAATCAGTACGCCGTTATTGGAAAGAATAACTTTTTCAGATTGTGCCAAAGTATTAGTTGTTGCAATTCCTGAAACCACTTCACGAGTAAGAGGCTGGGCAACGTCAAATGCTGGATTTGTTCGAAGAGCAGCAAGTGCAGAAGCCATCATTGTACCATCTACAGTTGAAGCTGTTGTGTTTGTCCCAATGAACATGGAATAAGTTGTATTCGTTTGATTCACAACAACAACACGATTGCTGGAAGCTGCCGTTGCATATCCAAGCATTGTTGTATCGCTAGGATTTGATAGGCGAGAAAAACCAATAAATGCCGTTCTCTCTAATCGATTAATTGTGCTTGAGGCAGTAATGACGTGGTTCGTAATATCTGGAATTAGCATTGCATTGTCTGCTGCATCCAAAGAAACAACAATATTAATATTTGGAATTAGAAGCTTCGTAAGGGCTGCACGAACCTGAGAAGCATTGGCACCATCAACAGGATTCATTTGCATTAAACATACAATGCTTGCTCCGTTTTCTTGTGCCAATTGAGCAGCAATTGGAAGAGTCCAAGCGCCTCCCATATTAGCTGTCTGAGAATCTCCTCCGCCAACAGTTCCCACAGCATTTGTAACTGAACTAAAATTCTGTAGAAAGAAAAACTGTGGCTCAAAAGAATTCTGTCCATCACCTACAGCCTTAGCCCATTCATAATTTACAAAGTAAACAACACCTAGGGCTGGACGTTGTGGAGTAGAAACTAATGAACCCGCAACAAATCCAAGAATAGAATTTGCCGTTCCGTTTTCAATTGAAATAGAAGAATTAAATGAAGCAGTTGTTGTAATTACAAGTGAATTATCTCCACCTGATAAAGTCGAACTGGCCGGAACAGTAACAGTACCAGCACTTGGAAATGTAACGGTTGTTCCACTGGGACCATAAACTAAAGCTCTACCATTCAATACTGAAGAAGCTGCAAAAGTAATGGATGTACCTGCTAGAATAGTTCCATTAACGGTATCATTGGCACCAAATGTAAAGGTTGTACCTGTTACGAAGTAAACGTTATTAGCAGTGGCACCATTTTCTAATATTACACTTGCGGCGGCTGGCATTGTAAGACTTGTACCAAACAAGAATATATAAGTACCTGCACCATTGAGTGTAAGGTTTCCGGCAGACCATGTTCCTGCTGCGGCTGCTGAATACGTTCCAGGTGTTGCAACAAAACCACCTAAGTCTGTTGAAGTAATATCAGTTCCTGGACCTGTTGCTTGCAACGTAGTTGCAGCAGAAGTAGCATCAGTATGAGCTTGTGCAGCAGCAGCATCACCTTGATGAAGAGAACCAGAAAATGTACCTGGAGGAAAACCCGTAATGCTACTTCCAGGAGAAACGCCCAAGTCTCCAGTAAGTACTGTGTTTCCTGTGTTTGTAACGGCAGTATCTCCTAGAACGGCATACGTTGCTGATGTAGCAAGATATGGATTAGAAGAACTAACACCAGAAACTGGAAGATAAGTAGAATTAGATGTGGTTAAAGTAATATTATCTCCAGAAGGCCCTGCTGCATTTGCGGTTACTGTAATAACATTGCCAACAGCAGATCCAGTAGAAAGAGTTGTGGCCGTAGCAGTTGTAATAGCATTTGCTAATGAAGTAGCAGTGGCGTTATTATTCGTAGCCGCTGTCCATTGTGTTCCTTGGGTAAGAGAAATACCATTAACCGTTAAAATTGCATTATTTTGTCCACCAGTTAAAGTTGCTCCAGAAACTGGAAGATGGACCGCATCGGATGTAGTCAAAGTAATTGTATTTCCTACTGCACCAGCGGTATTGGCCGTAATTGTAACTACGGCTCCTAAAGCAGATCCAGTAGAAAGAGTTGTTGCTGTGGCCGTAGTAATAGCAGATGCTAAACTTGTAGCAGTAGCTGAATTACTTGTAGCTGCTGTCCATTCAACACCTTCGGTTAGAGCGTGGCCATGAATTGTAAGAACAGCCCCAGCAAGCATTGTATAATCTACGACTGTGGCTGTACCTTTAGCGGAAGCTAAAGATAATTTTGTATAATCTACAACTGTAACGATTCCAGTAGCATGAGTAGATGGAGTGGTTGAAGCAACGGCTCCAGTCATAGATGAATTCAAAGTTGCCGCGACTTGCGCTGCTGTAGTTTCTGTGGTAAAAGGAATGGTTTGAATAGCCCCATTAGCAATACGCAATTGAAAATTTAATCCACTAAGACTTGCATAAGGATCATGTGTGGTACCTGTTAAAGAAGTAACACCAGTAAGCCATGCCATTCCACCAGAAACCGGGGTTGAGGAATAATCCACACCTGATTCATACGTGGCGAAATTTTGATCTGTAATGGTTGTTCCATCTAATGCAACTGCGGTATGAGAAAGAGCGTCGTCATTTCCGCTACCGCGAGTAACGGCTTCACCTGTTACTAAATTTGTTAAACGCCCAGTTCCAATATAAGCGGCTACACGAATTCCGCCCGTAACTGAGGGGAGCAATTGCTGTTGTACCTGCGTGAATACTCCGGGTAAAACTGGTTGATTATTGATAGAAGGCATTTGGGTAATCTCCTTAACTTAAATTACTTAAATCGAGTTTAATACTGTGTAAAATTACGTAGGTATGGTACTCCCTAATAATACCACAATTTATTATATTTTTAAGGGGTTTTTTATTCACTTAAACTTACAGAAACATTGTTAGCTGTTATATTCACAGCGGGTGCTACCACACCATTCCACTCACTGTAAACATCCATTACAAGCTTACCTGAAAAGAACCATCTCCCCTCATTGTACGCAGAAGCGAATGTTGGGAATGACGTTTTGATTATTTCTATACCAAAATTAGCTAAATCCGTTGTAGTGTATTTAAAATTGTTGTAAAGCAAATCAGTAATTTCATCTCTCTGGATCGAATCATCGATTGTATAAATATTGATTGTTACGGTTGAAACAATGCTAGAAAACAACAATTCATTTCCGGCTAGATTGGTTGTTGTTACTGCCCATCCAGATGTGCTACCAACTGTAATCTGAGGAACATTTGTATCATACGCGGTTCCCACCACAAAACCAGAAGAGCTTGCCACCTGTACATAATTTGGGCCCGAATTTGTTCCTACGGCTTGAACGGTCGTGGTATGTACGCCTTGAACAATTGTATCTCCAATTTTAATTCCTGCTATAGAAGAAACAACTATATGAGTGGAATCCGGCACACTTGAAATCGTAATGGGCAGACCTACAAAAGCAATGGTTGTGGTATTTATTCCTTGCATAATAACATCGCCAATATTAAGACCTGTCAACGAACTAACACCTAAATGTGTGGAATCTATCACCGCTGTGACATTGAAAGGTGTGGACGTTGTATTATCTTCTGCTGAAGGAGGCAAGCTTTTTGGTATATATTCCGATTCTGGGCCCAAATAACGAGTTTCAGCGCCACTTATATTTTCAACAACAATAGCAGGATAAAATGCATGATCCTGGGGAAAAATATCCGAGATAATTACTTTTGTGTTGGTAAAATCATACTCTCCACTAGGAAGTTCTACGTAAGTATATTTTGGGTCCGTAGAGAGAAGCCTACGAATGTTATTAATAACTTGATCACGAATCTTCGTGATAATCTGTGACCTTACAACATAGTCGGGCGTGTATCCCATTTTATAATCCTAAAGGAAGTTGATAAACTGGATGATTAGTTTCTAAAAGCGTGATATCAAACTTTTGGTGGGTAACAAAATGTCTCCACCTACACTGATCCACTTGGGTAATCATAAATCTTTGTCCATTTCGACGAACAATTACATCACCCTTTTCCAATGTGGGTTCCCAAAGTGTCCAAGACCTGGGTGTGTATTCTCGTTTCCAACCTACATCTTTATCATTCACATTATTGTATCCGCCAGCCATCAAACTTGCAGTAATTTCTATGGAATGATAATACCCACCCAAGCCATCTGGAAGAGCTACTGACGTAGCACTGGCAGAATTAAATCCTGGAGTATTTGCCAAGTTCACATTTGGATTGATAAAATTTGTCCCGTAGCAAATAGTATCTTGAACGTGTTGCTGACTGGAATGCCGAACAGTAGAGGTAAATGGACAAAGCTGACCATCATATCTACGTTTCAAAAGCAATACTCTTTCGTGTCCAGCAGCACTCAACCATTTCAACCTATCTCGAATAGAAGTAAAATAATATTCAAAATTGGTTGGCCCATTGTTAGTAACGTCAGGCAAAATTTCCATTATGTGTCCGATTGGAATATACCTCTCTTAATAAACTTATTTTATACTTCCATCAATGTGATACTGCTGGCATTATTTCCACTATTAATATCCAATCTTATGCCACTACCCTCTGACCTAGCATAAATACCGTAAGTGACTGGAGAAGATGTAGCCGGAGAATCGAGCCATTCAATTACAGCCGTATTTGCGATTTGACCAGTAGAAGCTACATCACCAATAATCCTATCAGCAACATACACAAATGTGACACCACCATCTCTCGATATTTTGAAATCGAAGTAAACAGCCCCAGCATCGATAATAGCGCACATAACCACGGCTCGGACCAATACTTTCTTAGTGTTTGATGAAGGAGTAATTGTAGCTTGAAGATCAATGAATGTATCTGTTCCAGTCGAAACAATTACCTCGCCAGTAGCATTAGCATAAACTAAATTGAGTGAACTGCTCCCGCCACTAGTTGTCCAACTTAAATTACCAGAACCATCATTTGTTAGAACTTGCGATCCACTGCTTTGAGCAATGGGCAATTTAAGAGTATATGAGGAAGTAATAGTAGTAGGAGCTTCTAAAGTGACCGTATTAGATCCAGTATCTTGAAATAAAACCGCGTGTTCATTAGCAAGTGTTAAATTTCCCGTTAGTGTACCGCCAGTAAGCATCAAGAAATTTGTGTCAACATAATTCTTTGTGGCGGCATCTTGTGCTGCTGTAGGATCAGCAAGATGAATAATTTTATTGCTGGTACTCATATCTAGAGCAGTATTAAAAATAACTGGTACTGGAGAACCTAGGGAACCGCCGACATTAACAGTAATAACCGTATTATTTACACTATCTTTTATGAATATATGTGCAAGCCCCGCATTAATATTAAGGTTATCACCAGTACTAGTGATGACAGGAACATCCAATGTAACAGAAGGAACACTATTAAGTTTTACTACTGGATTGCTGTCTGAGGAATTTATTGAAATAATATCCACAGTTCCATCTGATGTTTGAACTTTTACAAAAGAAGAATTGTCAAAAGGCTGTAATGCTAAAGATCCAGTAGTTTTACCTTTTACTTCATTCGTATTAAGCTTTGTGGTAGTAGAAATATCCCCGACCACATCCAAAGATACTGCTGGAGTATTGGTACCAATCCCAAGTCTAAAATTTGTGTCATCCCAGAAAAACTTAGCTGCATCGCCACCAAGAGAACCAGACGCATTAAATTGCACTGCTCCACTAGTAGATCCTGGCGTTCCGCCACCCACCGCTGTCCAAATTGTCCCATTATAAAATTCAATTTCATTAGTTGTTGTATTGAAAATCTCTAACCCCGTAGTGGGAGAAACTATAGCATTTCTTTGCGTAGTGGTTAATCGTGGAAGAAGAAAACCAGATGTTGTAGTATTTGAAGTAATTCCACCAGCAGCAGTTATACTTCCTGCTGTAACTATATTTCCTGTTGTTCCATCGACTGAATAAAGTGTTCCCATAATAACTCCTCCATAATTAAATAACTCGGCTGTAACTAAATCGCTAGAAAATGCATTATCTCCAGCAGCCATCAAAACAATATTGGATGATAATCTAATAAACGCTGCGTACACTCGTGGGGTATTTGGTGAGGTAGTGATAGACCACGATACTGCAATTGGATCATACAACTCTGTAGTGGAAACGGGTGGATACGAATGTCCAGTTGCTAATAAAACCAACCCATTTCCCAAAACTATAGGAATACTACCATCATGCATTGAGGCCATGAGCGCGGTATGTCCCCATGTACCTGCTACTGGATCATACACTTCTGATGTTTTCGCAGCAGTAGTTCCAGCAGATGAAATACCACCTGCCCACAATGCAGTACCATCCTGCAATAAACAACAATCGTTATCGCCCACTTCTAAATTTGCATGTGGGAATGCCATACTTCCCGTCGTGGAAAAAGTATCAGTCGTTGGATCATATAGTTCACAAGTTGAAAGACTTGTGCCTATAGGAGATTCTCCACCAGCAATAAGTACTTTACCATTGCCCAATACAACTGCGCTATACCCTGATCGTGAATGAATTGGAGCGCCAGTAGTAATACTCCACGTACCTGCTACAGGATCGTAGATTTCCGCAGTTGAAAGAACAGAACCACCATCATTTCCACAAGTAACTAATACTTTTCCATTGGACAATAAAACTGGTATAATACCCTGTCTTGGAACACTTAATGAACCAGTAAATGTCCAAGTAGCGGCGGTAGGATCGTATAGTTCACAGGAAGTTAAAGGAGTATTTGAAGTATCTGCTCCACTCACAATAAGTACTTTACCATTTTGTAAAGTAACTGACATTACATCTCGTCTAGCCGTATTTAAAAATCCGGTGTCTGTCCATATTCCCGTCATGGGATCATATAGAGTAGCATTGGGTAAAGCGGTTGGAGAAGAAAAAGGAGAATCTCCTCCAGCAATCAATACTTTTCCATTTTGTAGAACAGAGTATCCAAATCCCGATCTAGGTGTGTTGGGTAAAGAACCAGTAAATGTCCAAGTGGGAGAAGGCATTTAAAACCTCTAAAAACTTAATGTATTGTTTGTATTACAAAACAAAAGGAAACCTTTCGCTGTTTTAAACAGCGAAGGATTTCTTAATTTCTATGGAAGATTAATTACTTAGAAGCAGGGGTGGCTGGCTTTAGATAAATATCTGAAGCTTCAATCGCACCTTGAAGTTTGAGCTTCTTAATATTTAAATTCTTAAGCTCTTCTTCGCGGGTTTCGATTGCGTCCTTAACATTAGCTAATTGCTTCTTGAAATCATCTCGCGCATTTGTAACCTGGGTACGAAGTGCTTCTAACGCAAGTGTATCTTTATGAGCAACGGGCCTCTCCACTACTTGTGCATCTTGTACTTTGTCATTCTCATTCATTTTCTTTTCTCTCCTAGAGTTATTTTACTGCCTGTACATACTATATCAGGTCTTATCAAGAATTACAACTACCTTTCTATTTTTATCCTAAAATAACCCAGCTACTTCCATTCCACTGATATAATTGATGATCCGTCAAATCATAAACTTGTAAACCCTCAGCAGGACTACTAATAGACGTTCTTTGAGTTGTTGTCATTCTTGGAGGAAGGAAACCTTGTGTGGTCGAAGCTACATCTAAAATAGCACTTGCAATTGGTGACTCACCAATTCCAAGAGCGCCCGTTAAGGTACCGCCTGTTAGAGCTAAATCAAGACTGGCATGACCTGTTAATGACGCTGTAATAATTCCCGCTGCAAAATTTCCGCTGCCATCACGTTTCACTATAGTTGAAGGCGTATTTAATGCTGTAGCGGCATTTGCGGCCAACTCAGCACTATGTATATTGACTGCGCTACTTCCACCAACACTAACAACGGTAGCGGCTTGAGAACCACTTCCCGGTCCTGCCGTAACATCTGCGGTCAATTGTGTTATGCCGCTAGATACACCATTAGAAGCGGCTGTAATTCTACCTTTACTATCTACAGTAATATTAGCATTCGTATAAGAGGTAGGGATTACGGCTGTATTGGCTAACGTTAATACTCCAGTATTAGATAGAGTAGCATCCCCAGATAAGGCGGTATCCGTGGCAATATTTGAAGCATTCCCTACAAAGATATGAGAAGATGTTAGGGTTGTAGAAAGTTCACCTGTTGCATTAACTGTGATAACTTGCCCCACTTGAGAAAGAGTGACATGGGTTCCAGAAACGAATTGAATGGTTCCGGTTAAATTAGGATTGCTATCTGCATTCACAGATAAAACGGCTGCATTAGGAGCTAAAAGAGATGCTGTAATAGACCCATCAAATATTTGTTCTCCCGCATTAATATGTTTAAAATTGGCTGTCATAATTACCTCTTAATATCTTACGTATTCAATACGAAGAAAATCTGTAGAAAGGGGAGCCGCTAAAAGAGTAAACTGCTGAGGAGGAGTTAAAATATAATCCACAGTAAGCATTAATTTAACTCCGTTTAGATAAACCGAAAGCGTTTGATTTTTGTACGGATATGCTGTAGTAAATAAAGTATTCGCTCCGTTCACTAACCCACTTGGCGTTTCATTGTTAATTACATCCGAAGACAGTATAACAGTAGGAAATGGCTGTTCCTCGAACGAATGAAAAGACATATCCTGAGTGGGATTGGCTGTGTCTAGAGAAGATTCGTTTCCTCCGTTGTCCAAAGCAGTTACAATGTAGTAATACACCAACCCAAAGGTAAATGAAACGTTATCGATATATGACGTGACATTCGCGGGTGTGCTATTAATTAAAGAAAAACTACTTATGTCCGTGGGAGAACTGCTTCTGTATACTTTGTAAGCGACAATATTGTTTTCAATATTTGGAGCCCATTGCAATAAGAAACCTCTGTTATCAAGCAGGTTTGTTACTTGTAAAGCTCTAACATTGGAGGGCCCAGTAAGAGTCGTAACTGGCCCTAAAGATGTAAAGGAGGTTTCTACAAGTATTGAATTTCGAGCTTTTACCTGACCGTAATAAATAGTGCTGGGAAGAAGATTTGTAAATTCATGTGTCGGTGCTGTAATCCAGCCAGAATCAAGTACTCCAATTGAAAAACTTGGGTCTGTTGACAATTGGACATCAAATTGTGTCCCATTGGGATTACCATTTGGTAGCCAAAAGGCTGTAACGGTTGTTGAAAAAATAGCTTGGTAAGGCTGTGCTATAGGTGCGGTAGCCAAAGTAGTTGGACCCACTGCCGGACCAAAACCAGTATGCCCTCCTCCACTTGAATCAAGAGCAGCTTCTAAAGCAACGGAAGCTGTTGTGTTTGGAGGAATACTTGATACATTTTGGGACGACCCCAAGAGAAAAATTGGCGTACTGCTTAATCCTCCACTTCCATCTGCATAAAACGTGGAAGTATTATATGAAATCATCCAAAGGTAATAGGTACCTCCAGGATTTCCATCTGGATTTCTAGTTGCAGTAAAACCAGACGAGGTTATAGCAGAAATTGTTGGCGCTACGGGAGTATTTAAAGGCATTAGGCTACCTCCCCGTCATCCACAGGCTTCGGAGTATTTTCAATCTTCTCTACCGCATCTAAATCTACAGCTATTAAATCAATTCGTACATTCTCCCAAAAAGGCTCATCTGTTTCAGGATTGATAAACGCCGCTTCAATAACATTGTCGAAGCCCAAAAGTTCTGCTTGACCTTCAGCTACTTTATTCACTTCTGCCACAATACCACGAGGCAAGTTCAAAGTGTATTTCTCACAAACTGGTTGGCCAACAGATCCCACACAATAAATACCACCATTATCTTTTACAACTGTGGCTGTAACAGAAATATCTCGACTTAAGTAAACTAAATCCCCAGGTTTAAGTTCCACCTTAGCTACTTTATAAATTTTCTCCACGTCAAGCGAGGCCACTTTCTCCACAAGATTTTCCCCAAAACCATCGGTAATAAAATACCCAAAATCAGAAGCGAGAATCCTATCTTCCACATCTATATTAATCGTAAAAGATACTTTGTAAGTGCCATGTAACGGCTTTTTGCCGCTGGCCTCACTGAATGGTAGTTTATCGTTCATAGACAACTCCTGGGTTTGGGATGTTACGACGGTGAATTCCAATTGAAACTGGAACCTAATGAAATTTTCAAAAACTGCCCAATTTGCGATTGATACCTGGGGCTTGAAATACCAAAGGCTCCTTGTGCAAAAATCTGTGTCTTCTTAAAATTGGTAATCATGTGGCGGTAAAACTCTAACATATTTTGGTAACTCTGAGCAATTTTTCCGGTTTGGTCAATATTCAATGAAAGTCCATTATCATTGTAATTAAAGTCTTGGAGTGTGGCCGACATTTGAAAGAACAACTCTGCCATCAAGCTAATCCCAAAATACAGAAGAGGCAGCGCTGCCGGGGTTAAAGTATCTGTCGTAAATCCTTGAAGAGGCGGAAATAAATTAATATCTGCCAATACAACCTCAGCAAATGCAAGAATACGTTCATCACTACAATTAACACTAAACTTCTGCGGCATCAACAATCTGCTTTGTTCAATAATAATTTGCTGCTGTGGTGTAAAAGGTCCAGATGTTGCTACTCCGGCAGGTAAAGTAACAAATGTAGTAAACGGTCCATACGCCGTAGAATTTGTTCCCTGGGCATCTTGAGCCGCAGAAGCAGAAAGCATGAACTGTGTAGATGGTGCAACGTTAACAACCGTGATAGTCTGGAGATTGTTGTACATATTAGCCGAGGATAAAATGCCAGCACTAGTTACATAATTAATAAGACCGTTCGTGATTACACGAAAGCTATAAAATGTCCCAGGAGGATTCCCATCATTTCCAGTAGATACTGTAAATGTTGTTGGAGAAATCCCACTAATGATAGGAGCTATTGGAAGATTTAAAGACATGTTAGATCCTTATTAGAAATTCGCTGACACAACCTCGTCAACGCTATCAACTTGAGTAGACCCGGCTTTAATAGCTAGAAAAGCTGTCAAATCAATCTGCTGCGTAGAAGTCAATGGTGGAGCATAAAAAATATGCGTGGCCCAAAGTATTTGATTGGCGAGAGTGCTATCAACCTTATAGAGTTGATAGGAAGTTCCGTAATCAATATAATAAGCGGTACCGCCTTTAGCTGCCCATTCGGTCCATGTTAAATTGTAAATCTGAATATTTGCCATTGTTTACTCCTTTAATATTGATTCTCTACCACTAAATCTGGTATCTTAAATTCTTTAACAATACCTTCCCAACATTGTTCGCACAAATGAGCTTCGTGAATTTCTCCATCGTGGTAGGTACTTCCATATCCCCAATGAACTTTCAGTTCTGCACAATTAAAATTATCACAATCTATTGCCTTGCAACTAGCACCACATTTATTACACAGAACATCTTTGATTACTTCGACGTTCTTTGTTTCATGTTCTTTTCTAATCATTTCACTCTCCAAATTAGAGGATCTGCTGCTACTTCATCTGGGGTAATAAACCCATTCTCTTCTGTTTTAAAAATTATTCCCGCCGCCTTTTCTGCTTGGGTAACATAAGTACTGCATATTTGGGCATGTTTAAAAGCTATCCAACCACCCAACAATTCAGGCAAATCATACCATTCACCTAAATGATCTTCAGCCCAATGAATCGCATCTAATTGCTGTCTTGGAGTTACATTTTTAACTCTGAACAATTGAACATCATATTCTTTATTTAGGTACGACCAATCAATTTTCCAAATTCTTGTTTTTGGCCATCTTGCTTCCATAAGATACGTTGGATCAAAAGCTACTAAAGCAACGTGGCAATACTCGCTCTTTGTTGGTGCATGTCCTAAAACTTTTTGTCCCCATCCGATGAATTTGGAGACCAAAGACGAAGAAGATTTCACTTTAAATAAAAGTAAATCTCCAGGATGAAGGTCTTCTTGTGTAACCATTAGCTCATCCAATTATTTGAGCCGCTATCGCAGCATCTACCGAAATCGATGAAATAGCCGTACTTTTTATATTCGCTTCAAAATCTACTATGTCTACCGCCGAAGAAATATTAGAAGTGGCAATAAAACCACGCCCAAAATCTATTAATAAAAGGCGATATTCTTTATTGTCTTTTATGTAATAGGTATTAACAGCTAAAAAAGTTCGCATTTGTTTCCATTGATCGTAAGCGAGGGACAACATTTGTAATTGCATAATTTTTTATCCTATATAAAATTAATAGTTAACAATATCCACGGTAAAAGTAAAACTTGGATTTACTCCACCAATCGTCCAGGCACATCGTATAGTATCACAGCAGGGTTGACCAGTTGGAGGAAATACGCTAAAAAGTGCAACAGTATTAATACCCGCAAAAGAAACAGTGCCTGAAGCATTTGGAATATTATACCAATCAGTTCCATTGGGAGACTGCTCTACAGAAATAGCAAGAGTTGGTAAAACACCAGAAACAGCAGAGACATTTACAAATACTCCTACTATTTGGTTGGTAGGAAGACCAAAGGCAATGCTAGTTCCACTTGCAGTTTCTGTACCTGTATGTAAATTAGTCGTTGGGTCGGCCACAATATTTCTCCTTCAATATAATTTTATTCTTCGGACCATTCAAAATTGCAAGCAACACTCAACCCAAGGGGTAAGGTCGCTCCATTAAAATTTAAAGCCAATACCTGGGATGTGCCACGAAGTACAATTCCTGAGCTAATTCCAGAATTCGTAAAATCAAAAACATATGCTGGCTGGGAAACAGTAGTGGTAGTGTCAGACAAAATCCTAGAGGTCCTTAATGTACCAACAGCCGAACCAAGCGAACTTGGATTTGCTGTATAACTCCTAACTACGGCGGTTGCTGCATTATTAGTAGAATCTAACGGAACTATAGTTGGAGTTGCTGAAGTTCCTCCACTATTTGCTGACGACCGAACAACAATGAACCATGTGTTTATTCCAGCAGTGCTTTGAGTAGTAGATAATTCCAATCTTGTAATTCTAATAGTTTTCGTGGCGCTGCCTGTAATAATAGCTACATCAGTTGGGGTAGAAGGAGGAGTAAAGGCTCCAGTACTTACTCCATAATATTGTTTAGAACTTAAAAGTTGTTCAGTACGTAACGCACCAGTAGTACTTAAAGATAGCGGTTGATTGGTGGCTGTCGCGTAGGTAGGTGGATTTGTAGTAACGGCTCCTTCCACCAATCTTGGATCAATCTGCGTACCAGCCACATCAATGCCTACATCAAGAGCTTGTTTGGTTCCATTTACTTGGGAAGTAATATTATTCCCAACCCCATCTTTCAATTGTGCCCAAACAATAAACGTCTGTGCCGATGTACTATATACTTGTAAAGAATTATCGCCAGAACTAGCAACCCAATTAACAGATATGGTTCCAGATGTAAAAGCAGTAGCTATTAATTGAACTTGATAAAATCCACCACAATTAACGATGACAGGCTGATTTACCGAAAACGATGATGTAATAGCTTGACTTGTTGGAACATAGCCAGATATACTAAACCAATTTATACCATCTGTTGTTGCTTGTAATCCAAGAGTCGCAGACCATGTACCTGTAACATTAAAAACTATAGTGGAACTGCCCTGTACTGGAGCTATGACTGTTCCATTCAAAGACGTTATAGTTCCAGTATTATTTTTTGTCGTACCAAAAGCTTTGTTGGCAGTAGATTTGTAATTAGTTTCAAAATCGGTTTGATTCGCTCCACCATCTTTCTGTACAACTGTTTCCCACGATATATCAGCTTCTGCGGCAAAAATAAAATATTGATTGCCATTATCAACATATTGTGTCAATAATCCTTTATTAGTTACTAGAGATTTAAATGTTGAATAGTCAACGCCAACTTCTTTCATATATTATTCCTCTGTCCATTCAACACTAACTAGAAATGATCCACCAGTAATAGTTACAGAATTTAAATTTATAGCCAACTGCTCATTTACGCCTCGGAGCACTATAGCTTGTCCTGGCCTATCTCCAAAAGTCCATACCGTAGGAACAGTAGCAGCAACAGAAAGTGCTGCTGGAATAAATGTTGTATTTTGTCTTACAAACAAAAAAGCGCCAGCAGTGATTACTGGGTTAGCCGAATATTGTAATACCGTAGCAGTTGCTGGAGGATTTTCACTATCGTGTCCAGGCCAATTAAGATAAGTAGAAGCAGTACCTCCAGTATTTGCAATGAGCCTCTTTATCAATATGAGTAGCACTTGTCCTGCCGTAGTTTGTGTGCCAGTAACTTCAATTCGTAAAACCCTAATTACTTTCGTTTTACTCCCCTGAATTAGAAAAATATCTGTAGCAGTGGTTGGGGGACTTATGGCGGAGGTACATAAAGAATATGTATTTTTAGTTCCATCAAGAGGAGAGCTAGAAATGGACCCGTTAGGGTTAACATTTAAAACATCTCCATTATTATCTGTTATGGCAGAAAATTCAGGATCTAAAGGTCCACCCATTAGAAATTAACCTCCATTAAAAATTAACTTCTTCCCATGTTAAACTATAACCAACGAGATAAGTAGTTCCTGCTCCTGCCCATGTAGGCACTACGCCAAAACCAGGAGGAACAACAACTTCACCATCGAAGTTTTCCACATATCCAATACCAGCAGGAGACGCTAATGCTGTTGCAGAAGATGACCAACCTGTATTTAAAAGTGTCGTTAGTGCTGATCCGCCAGTCAATGCTGCACCCGCAGCAGAGGCCAAACATACACCTTGCCCCAAAGGTCCATTAATGTAATTACTGTGAACGGCTCCAGAAGTAGATAAAAATGTAGCAACACCAGAAGCATTAAAATAAGAAAGTGTCAAACCTCCGGCTGTGGGAGTTCCCGAGTATTGCTGAATTCTTAGCTTTTGAAGCACTAAGTTTACAGAAGACCCCAAAGGATTCCAAACAGCAAATTGAGTAGAAGCTGCTGCCGCTGCGCCTACAATGTTACCCGCTGCGACAGTGGTGGTCCCTTGAGAAAGAATTGCAGTAAACAATTTTTGCTGTGAGGCCGCTTCTGACCAATGCCCATGTCCATCTGTCACAACCAATGCGCCTGTTTTGTCACTTCTTGATGGGTTTACGGCTCCGTTCGATGTTACAATTACACCTGTTCTAATTTCTGATAGCATTTTAGCGTATCTCCTTAAAATTATACCTGCTTGTTTTTTCTCGTGCTAATTCTGTGGATAATAAATTAGCCTCTGCCATTAAAAGCATTTGTTCTTGTATCTGTCTATTTAGATAATCTGTCACATGTAAAGCTAGACCTGTATTAAATAAAATTCCATCATTATCAACTATTTGGGTTGTTGGGGAACCATCTATATTTAGAGTTTCCGTTACACTTACAACATTTGTTCCTGCGCCACTGCTTGCCCATGCTACGTTGATAGTACCAGAAGTAAAAGACGTTGCAATCAATTGTACTTGCAAAAATCCAGAACAACTAATAGCTACTGCTTGGTTAGAAGAAAATGACGAAGCAATGGATTGTGTAGCTAGTATAAATCCTGGAATAGAAAACCAATTTATGCCGTCAACAGTAGCTTTAACTCCTAATGTTGCTTGCCATGTTCCAGTAACATTAAAGACTATGGAAGCTTCCCCAATTATTGGAACAACGATTGTTCCATTTAATGCCGTAATTATTCCAGATGAATTCTGCGCCACATTATACCTCTTGCCACATAACTGTAAAGGAATAGTTCATGTTATTAGTTTGTGGTTCTCCAGTAATTAACAAAGTGTTATTTGCTGCTACCCTAATTAAGCCATCGAAATCTATTGGCATATGCCCAGGTTCAATTACATTTCCAGATCCTGTATTTACTGCAAATAATACTGTACCATTGGCGGAGGCTGTAGGTCCTGAAAAAGCTGTCATTGCTGAGGCACCCGCTCCACCACCAATACTTGTTGATGAAATTGTTTGCGATGTTCCATTTGCGGAGGTGGTTGGATTTCCATATATACGAATTACTGCTGCTCCATTTGTCGCATCTTCACATGAAGCAGATATTATTTTTAAAATTAATGTTTTTCCAGACCCACTTGGATTTTTAATATATACTGCCGGAGATTCTGTTCCATTTGTTGGAAGATTAAATTCAAATGATGTTACATAAATCTGGCCGGAAGACGCGGCAGACTGGCTCGGAGAAGCAATTAAATTTACATCTATTCCCTGCTTTGCATCTAGTGCCGTTGATGTAATAGCGGTTCCTGAACCATCTTCGGTTTTAGAAACAACTCTCAAATCTCCCGATGTAGTTAAAGATAAGGGATTAGTTTGGGCCGTTACATACGTAGGAGCCGATGTTGTAACTGCCCCTTGTATTAATGGACCCAATTGACCAGACGTAGTAGACCCTTGAGTCAACGTTAAATCAGTATCAGTAACAAGCAACTCATTCGTTGCATTGACCGTAGCTATATTAACGCCACCCGAATCCACAATCTCGATTGGCCACTTATTGGCCGCTGTATTAGCAGTTCCTTGATTAGCTGTAACAGTTCCAGATACTGGTTGAGTAACTGAACTTCCATCTACTCGTAGATTACCAACAATGGTCAAAGACAGCGGGCTGGTTTGTCCTGTGGAATATGAAGGTGCTGCTGTCGTAACAGCGCCCTGAATCAAATCCCCATGCTCTCCAGAAGTTGTTGACCCTTGTGCAACTCCCGTAACTCCTATATTGTTAGTTCCAGTAGGTACCGGAGAATTTGGAGAAAGAGCTACTACTAACGAATTATCGCCTACAACAGCGGCAGTGGAAGCTGCTTTTACATTAGCAACATTCGCTGTCGTAGTCGGATCATTAACGACAATGGGCGTTGCACCCGCATCGCTCGTAATAGGTAAATCAGCCATTTCTTATCCTTTGCTTAAAACTTATCTTAAATTAATTAATGGGTAAAGAAAGTAACGTAAAGATCTTGTGCTTGTGTGTCTCTATTTTTAAGAGTAACTTTCACAGACGATCCTGTAGGAATAACATAAGGAAAATTCAAAACAAAACTAAAATCTTGATGAGACGCGCTATTAAAACCATTCCAATATGTCACTTCACTGCTTGTAACACCAATAGCAACGGTACCTTTCATCTCACCTGATGCTGTAAAATCAATCTTATCCAACGTAACCGGACCTGCAACAGAATGCGTTGTCGTAGCGCCGCTTGCCACAGCAGAATCTGTAAAATAAGTAAGAACTGGAGTTGGCGTCGGTGAGGTATTTTCAACAGCTACGCGAAGATTTCCATTTGTATCAAGAGATAGGGGATTAGAAGTTCCAGTAACATATGTAGGTGCGGAGGTAGTTGCGGCACCTAGAGGCAAATTACCTACTTGACCGGAAGTTGTAGATCCTTGTGCATATGCATCAGCATCTGTAGGAAAATTGGTAACATTGACATTTAATGAACTGCTGGTGGAAGATATGGAATTTCCAGATCCATCCTCAAGTTTAGAAACAGTTCTCAAATCTCCAGACGTTGTTGTAGAAAGTGGATTGGTTGTGCCTGTTGTATAGGTTGGTGCGGCTGTTGTAGTAGCAGTCTGATCTAAAACACCATTCTGTCCAGAAGTGGTAGAACCTTGAGCATAATCCTCGGCTGGATTAATAGTTGTTCCAGCAGCATTAGCTATTTCTGTTGTAAACTCTGTTGCGGTAGTTCTTACTGGTTGTTGTGCATCAAAATCTGCCATTGTAATTCTCCTATTACTTCATCTTCGCTATAGAATCTTGAGTATTCTGAATATCCAAATTGGTTGCTTTAATGTTTTCGTCAATCTTTCTAAGTTCTTCTGCAATTTCTAATTTACGCAAATCGAGACGTTCTAGTTGAAGTTTCATCTCTGTTACATGAACACTTAAACGTTTCTTGTTCAATTCTAAATTCGGCATTATGTCTGCCATCTTCTTCTCCTCTTATCTTTAATTCAATGTACCCAATAAGTTTGCTTTAAAATCTTGTGTTGATGTTTGATATTGTGTAACATTCACTGTTACAACTTGTCCTGATGTTGCAGGTATTGGCGCAGCTATATAATCCAAATGTAAAGTACGAAATGATGGAGAAGACCAACCACCGCCAACTACAACACTGTCTACTTTGATTACAAATTCTCCATCTGCTTGTCCCCAACCATAAACCCCTGTAATACTTAAGGTTTTTCCGGCAGGAACTGTGTAACTTAAAATAGCCGTTAAAATGGATGAAGGAACTGTGGTATTTTCTGCGAAAACATTTACAGGAGTTCCTGCTGCGCCTGTCGTGGTTACAATCAAAGCTCCACTACTAAACTGAAACTTATTTAAATCTGAGAGAATAGCTAATGACGTTACTTGAGTAGCAGGAGTTATTTCTACACCATTTGAATCTCTTAAATTTACATGAAAGGCTCTATACTGTGTAAGTCTTGCGGCTCCGGTTTGCCCCGCAGTTAATGTTGGTGACGTATCTTGATACACACCTCCAACTGGCTGCTCTAACGATGTGCCGTATGTAAAAGAAGATTTGTCATCGACACCCACTTCACCTATGGTAATAGAACCAGAAAAGGTAGCTTCAACAACAAGCTCACCAGTACTGGTAATTTGAATTGGAATAAATTCGTTTGAAGGGGTCACGCCGTACAAAACCGACGTGGGAATCGTAGACATCAATTCATCGGCTGTAAGGGGAACTCCAAATTCTGGGGGGATTACTGAACCCATAGGTTTCCTCTTAGTGTGAAAGTCTTACTTGGATGTTATTTTTAAATTGGTGGCTATCAGTTTTACTTAAAATTTCTTTAAGTAATTCTTTATTGTTGGATTCCTTAATAAAGCGCAACTTCAAAAAATAAGAAAGTTTACTAAAATCGTCAAAAGTTTTTACGAGGCTGAAATTGGACAACGTACTTTGTGCTTCTGGCAAATTTGGTTTTACTTCTTGTTTTTCCTCCGCTTTATTAGAAACTGTAGGAGGGGTGGGAATATCCGAAGATTGTATACTTCCGGTTCCCTGAATAGGTTTGATTGCTTCTAAAAATTTTAATTCTTTTTCTGTAAGTGGTTTTGGTTCCGGCCTTACAATAAATTCTTCAATCCAACCACTATCAGTATAACGCTTTAACGAACCCGCTAACCACGACTTTCTTACATCTTCTTTATCACAGGCTTCTAAAGGAATTTCGTCTCCCTCTTTTATTTTAAGAGGTTCTGCCCATCCATTTGTATATTTCACAACCAAATCGGGGAAGGGAACATAAGTTAAATTGTCTTTGGAATTCTTCACTTTAACGCGATAGCGTTTCTTTTCTTCACTCATACCAATCCCTTTTCTTGAGCTTTCGTTTCTATGAAAGTGAGATTATCTGGGAATTTGACACGATATTCATTGTTGAAAATTAAAGGACTGTGCTCGTAGGAAGTCGTATCATCAGCCGTATTCCTATGAACCCAGGATCTTGTACAATCCACACAAAATATATAAAAATCTCCGCTCCCAAATGTTAACTTTTCATGTTTACATTCGTTCTGTTCTTTGTACATGATATTCCTTCGGGTCTTATCTTATGAGATTGTTATCTGACAATTCTCAATTCCAACAGCGTTAATCTTCGCAAAAAGTTCTTTACAAGCAGTTTGGGTTGTATCAATATCATTTCCATCTCTAACAGTTCCACACAAAATACAACCGTCGCTACAAGCTTCGAAATTACCCCAATGCAATAAAATTTCTGTCCTTCCTGGAACCCCGATCAACAAGGGGACTGTTGCGTTTCCCAAATGAGGACTTTCATGCCATTCTAACTTATATGTACCTGCGGGGATAAAAAGCTTTTCGTTTTCTAGCGATACAAATTTGAAAGAATCCCACGTTAAACTTCCATCTCCAAAAATTCCCGCTGATGGCTCAAGTGGACCACGAAGAATTGAAATTGTATTTACGCTTGGAGTTTGATTTGTCGATGTATTGGCAACCTTGGCTTGACCAATAAGCGATAAAATGAACTGAAGAATTGAATTAAGGTCCATTTTATTTACCTATGTTGAACACACTTTGACATTCTGTACATTCGAGCAAATTTTTACAGTTTGGATCTGGACAGCCACAATTTAATAAAGAAACAAGTTTTGAGCCGCAAGCGGGGCATTCCATGATTAGAACCTCACACGAAGACCAATAAGTGGGTTCTTGTGCTGATTTATACCACCAAAAATAGAAGTGTTTGGCAACTTATTAGAAAATTGGTACGCAGCACCAATAAAAATATCCGTATTTTGTACATTTTTAAAATCGGTTCCAATACCAACCAAACCATCTACCCGCTTCCAATAGCCCCAATCCACGGTAAGGTCCAATCTTCCACCATCTGGGCCAATATGGGCACCAAGACCTGGACGACATTCAAAGCCAATTGTTTTTTCTTTTACAACAACTTGGCCATTTTTCTTAACTTCTACGGTTACATCTCGTGTGCCCGTCACCGTCGTAGTACCCTTTTCAGTTGTAACGGTTGTTTGATTATGCTGGGTATCTACTTTAATTATTTCCCTATCATCTTTGGGAAGTACTGGTACAGTGGGGCTAGAAGGGCCTGAAACTGGCGTTTTAGGCGGAAATAGCTTCTTCGCACATCCCTGAGCTTTAAGCATCAAAAAAGCCCCTAAGCTGACCAGTAAAAGCTGTCTCCAATATTTAACAACAAAATTTTTAATTTTAGCTAGGATTGCCAGAATTGTTATCATTGCTTTTCTTCTCCTTAATCGAGTCGTTGCCATTCTTAGACATGTACTTATTACCAATACTGGATGCACTATACGCCAACACAATACTTGAAAATATGGCTGCTACTGCATTTGGTATGGTTTTGGTCTCAATGCATACCCACAAACACACTACCAATAAACTTAAGCTCCAAAGGTTTAAAAATGTATACCCAGGAAAATCAATAATATCCAATAAATTGGTTAAAAAGATGGCTATTTTACGTATCATTTTCTATCCTTTTCTTATCTATTTAAAATCTATTACGGTATGAACAATACTCTTACTACTGCACCCGAACCCATATCAGCAGAATAAATAATATTTAGATGTCCATTGGTAGTATTAGTCCAAGCTAGGAGTGGAAGGGCTGCTCCACCTGCTGTTCGTTGAGTCACTGCCCAAATTGTAGATGTGGTTAACAATCCTGCAACAGCGACAGACTCAGTAGCCGCACCACCAACCGTAGCAGTAGAATCAGATACTGTAGGCGTCGAACCGCCACCTACTTCAGCCCATGCACCATTCTGCCACTGCCACGTTTGATGTAAAGTTGTATCATAAACAATTAACCCCTCAGCAGGAGAAGAAATAGCATTGCGCTGAGTTGTTGTCATTCTTGGGGGAAGGAAACCTTGAGTTGTTGATGTAACCTCAAGAACCGCGCTTGCATCGGGAGTGGGGAATCCAATACTAACATTTCCTTGAACAATTAATCCATTTGTAGGAGCACCAGAAATTCCAGCATAACCAGAACCAATAGCAGCATTTCCATTAACATCTAACTTATTTGTATGTGCTCCACCAGTATCGATTGACAATTGATGTGTGTCACTTACGTGCCATGCATTCGTGGCTGTGTCTCTATCAAAAAGTGCAAAACCATCATTAGAACTTCCATTAGAAGTACTATTGCCTAATAACCACCATTCTTTGGTAGTGGCGCTTTGGAATGCGAGAGCTTGTCCGTTACCCAAATTACCATTATTTCCACGTAAAACAAGAACTGGAAAACCAGGATTTGTTACCACATGGATAATTACATCTGAATTAGATGTATCAATATCCATTACAGATGTGCCAGAAGCAGTAGTAAGTTTTATTGCTGCCCCACTATCAGAAAATGGACTGAGAGTTAAAGCTCCAGTTCGTCCATGTACAGCATCTGTCACAACTTGTGTATCTACCGTTAAATTATTTGTTACATGAGTCATTCCAGTAACGGAGAATGTAGTTCCATCCCATGTTAAATTAGCACTTGCACCAAATGCTCCACTATTATTAAATTGAATATCTGTATTTGAACCTGCTGGAGGTGTACTTCCACTAGCGGCATTAATTGTAATAGCTTGACCAACCTGGGAAAGAGTAACATTAGTACCTGAAACTAATTGAACTGCTCCTGTTAAGTTAGTATGTGAATCAGCATGTAATGCTGTTACTGCTGTCGAGAGTTTTGTATTCAATTGTGTTTGAATGGAGGATGTTACGCTATGCACAAATCCTAATTCTGTAGCTGTCGTAGAAGAAGCAACTGGTAGCCCATTAGCATCAGAAACTAATGCACTATTTGGCGTAGGGGTCGTTAGCCCAGAAACAGCACTTCCAGTAGTAGCATAATAAGCTAATTGAAATTGAGTACCCGCACCTACAGACCCACCGCCTCCCGTATAACCAGATTCAAACTCAGATGTATCTATAGTGGCGGAAACCGAAATAGATCCTGCTGCTACAAGCTGATTTAACAAATGTTGTAGTGCAATAAGATCATCCTCAGTCATTGTAGATAAGAGATCAAGGGTAGCAAACGGGGCTAAAACTACAGGAGGAAGAACCGCCGAAAGAGTTGGAACAGTAAAAGGAATATTTACTGAACGTAAATTTGTAACGCTACGAATAATCAATGTCATGTTAGAGGACTCCTAGATTATTACTTTTCACTACATAGTATAAAACCTAAATTTAGAGGGCCCTTTCGAGCCCTCCAATTTAGATTCTTAAAACTAACTTATTATGCTTAGGAAGGAACCGTTACAGTACCTGCACTTGGGAATGTAACTGTTGTTCCAGCAGAGCCATAACAAATAGCTCTACCATTAAGAACGCTAGAAGCTGCAAAAGTAATGGATGTACCTGCTAGAATTGTACCATTAACAGTATCATTGGCACCAAAGGTGAATGTTGTGCCTGTTACGAAGTAAACATTCTTCGCCAAAGCACCACCTGTTAACACTACGTTTGCACTTGCTGGCATTGTAAGAGAGGTTCCAATTAAGAACACATAGGTACCCGCACCATTGAGTGTAAGGTTTCCAGCAGACCATGTGGCAGCAGCAGTTGTACTATAAACTCCAGGAACAGCCGTATGTCCACCTAGATCTGTAGAAGAAAGATCAGTTCCAGGGCCCATAGCTTGAAAAGCTACTGCGGCTGAAGTGGCATCATTATGCGCCTGAAGTGCTGTGGCATCGGCATTGTGAAGAAACCCAGAATAAGTACCTGGAGGAAATCCAGTAATAGAAGTACCTGGATAAATACCAAGGTCTCCAGTAAGTACTGTGTTTCCAGTATTTGTAACGGCAGTATCTCCTAGAACGGCAAATGTAGATGCTGAGTTAAGGGGTGGATTTACAATGGTAGATGAAAGAGTTAGAATTGAAGTACCATTAAACAATTTCAATAAACCACTTGTAGTATTATACCAAACCTGTCCTGCATCCATTTGACTTGGAAGGAAATCCACAGACACTGATGGAATGCTCGTACCAAACAGCATTACTGATTCAATTGACTCAGCCACGGTGACATGACCATCGGCTACTAAAGCAGTCAACTGTCCCTGCATAGCATGAAGCGTATCACTGGATGTTACAGAAAGTATATCCAATGTGGCACTTGGAGCCACAACCACTGGATTCTTTGGATCAAATCCAGGAATCATAAGTGGTAGTGGAACTGTTGCACTTGTATTTGTAACTGAACGTATTAAAAGACTCATTATTTTATATCTCCTTAGTTTGAATTTTGGCTTTTCAGCCCTAATCTATTCTAGGAGCTTTTCTTTAGCCAAATTTGTGTATTTATCGTCGAGGGTGTCCCCTCATATATACCAGATTTTATTATAGTCTTTTCTTGATTTTGAAAATAAACGGCAGGACGTAACCTTAAACTATCCTTTTTGGTCTCGTAGTAGGACAACTACGCTATAACGGTCGGTAACATCTAAATGCCTACTTGGGTATCCCTTCCAAGTTCTTCCTTTATAAAATAAAGGGCTTCATCAGGCGCAAAGCTTTAGGCAAATGGTTGCGCCCCTAGGAATCGAACCTAGCTCTCCAGCTTATGAGACTGGAATTTTCACCAGAACACTTGGGTGCGAAATCATCCTTCTTGGGGTTTCGGGTTTACGCCCATTCCAAGAGGATCAGAGGTCAGCCCGTAAAGGCTAAGAGAGATTGAATCGTCGTTTCCAATGGCATGACCCATTTTCCACGTATCAAATAATCTAGCCTCAATACTTATTTTTGTCCCTCGGCGTATTATTAAAATTGTGTGGAGTGTGGAGATTACCATCCTCCGGTTGCTCCACCTGCAAGAGTTGCTCCTACCATTGGGAACAAGCCCACAAAAGAAACCTTAATTTTATAGATTTATCAAGAGAGGGATTTTACTCCCTCTCCAGTAAATCTACAGCTTTTAGCTAACTACGATCTTGACGATACCTTTGGCGTATCGGATCAAGAATCCAATATCTTCCCAAATTGCAAAAATGTCTGCCATCTGGTTTACATCTTTCATCGTCTCAACAGAGATATCAGTACGAACGGCGAGAACGCCAAGATAATCTGCTGGGGCTAGAACGTATGTGTTAGCCGTAGGAACAACTACGGACTCTAGGACATCAACGCCCCAGATTCCACCTACGCGACCAGCTTTCAATGCCATATCCTGGAAATTGGGAGCGAAAATTCCGGCCCCGCCTGTCCCTGATGTGGTTGTGTTGAAGAGCATGAGGTCAGCAGTTCGTAGTGGGTTCAAATAAATCTTTGAAGCTACGAGCAACTTTGAACGTAGTGTAACAATACCTGTTACTAGTGTCTGCATGTCCAACTTACCAGTCGTTGTTAGAACGGTTGGGTTATTGGTTGCAGCAGAGGTTCCTGCTAGTGAGTTCACTGGGGTCTGATTTGTTAGACCAGCAGCGAAGTCGATAAGCTGAAAACCTTTTGTGTCTTCTTGAAGCATAATGGAAGCCTTCGCACGTTCCTGGGTACGATTAAGAACATCGTACTTGCGGAAGTTTGATTCGTTCCAACGGATCAAGGGACGGGTTGCTAGTGGGCCAGTTTCGACGCGGATACGATCTGCTTCGACCTGTAGTTCCTGTGGCAAACCATGAACGGAAATGGATGCGGCTGGAACGTCTAGATCGGCGTCAAACACAGCTTCCTCGCCTAGCGCGAGTTTGTACGTCTGGAACAATTGGCGAATGCGACCTTCGTATAGAAGTTCGCGCTTTAGAGGGCTCAACATTTGCTGAGCGATCTTCTGCAATCCACCAGGACTGTTCATCAGACGAGTTAGCTTTTCTTCAACCTGAGCGGCAGTTAGGCCAGCGGCATAAATGTCATCAGGAGAAGCGGTTTTGGTAACTTGTTCTGACATAATAATTCTCCTTGAAAAATATACAAGTCATCATTGCTGACGATCTTGTTAAAACTTTACTATCTAATTGTTATTAGATGAGCAATTTGATTCTTAGCTGATTGGGATTTACGGCCTGATCGAAGAATGTAACAACACCAATTGCAACGTTAGATGTAGATGTAGGCGTGATGTTAGCTGCGCCTGTTGCTGAATAATCAGCATAAACTAGATCATTGATTGCGTATGTGCCATTCTCGTAAGGCTTTCCTGCTCCTAGACCGTCATCGTACAACTGGAATTCTCCACCATTAATGAATGCACCCATCAAACCGTCGCGGTTGAAGTTGGTGTAGTCAAAACCCTGGCCAGCAACTAGACCGGACGCGGGTTGGAGTGGAGGAATTACGTTGGATTCACAGGCTAGACCGTAGGGCTGTTGAGGTGTTGGTGTGCCTGTACCGAAAGGCAAAACCTTACCTGTATTAGCTGGGTCCCAAGCTAGAACCGTACCACCAGAGATAGTTCCCGAAAGAACTGGTGCTCCTGGTGAGCGATTTACTTCTTTGTAGATGGTAATAGCCATTTTGTAACTCCTTAATTAATTTAACAACATGAGTTAGTTTTGGCTTTTCTTTGCTTTTCTTTTCAAGGAGAGAGTTGTTCAGAGACTCATTACTTTAACAACTTTTCCAAAGGACATCTGAGGAAATCTATGCTTTCATTCTTTTATGCAGTATATCGAACCGTCAACTTTCCTCGAATTGAGGTTTTTAAATTTTACTTCTTAAATTACTGATTCCAATGCGACCTACGGCCCATTTGATCAAAGATGCCTTTTATTTCATCTTCTTCTGTTGGAATTGCATCCCATTTAACAAAAGGTACGCGATTGGCTTTCTTAGAAACTTCAGCTTCTGGAAGCTTGATATCATTGACTGTTTTCTCAATGGCTGCAAGTGCTACATCATCGGAAGCCATAAGCTCCTTAAGCTTTGCTGAAATGGCGTGATCGAGAGCAGCTTTACGGGCATCCAAGAGATATGTACCTTCTTGCAATTTCTCTTTCAATACCGTGTCATCCATTGACAAAACATTTTTCTCAAGCATGGCTTCAATCACTCTGCGGCAACGATCTGTGCGAGAAGCAACAGCCTTTTGGAACCTCTCAGCCTTAATTTCAGCTTCTTTGGCAATGAGAATAGCTTCTTTCTTACCAATTTCCTCTTCCTTAACCTTGAGTTCGGCAGCTTTCTTTTCAAGCTCAACTTCAAGAGCAGAGGCTTTGAGGGAAGGCGTTTCGGAAGGAGAAGACATTTCAGGATGAACTTCAACTTTCTCTACAACTTCATCTACGGGGGAAAGGGTTTCTCCTGGTTTTTCATCTTTTTTCTCTTCCGTTGCAGGAAGACCAAGAACGGCTTTTAGAAGACTTGTAACAGAAGCAACATCAGCACCAAAACCATCTGGAAGACGCTTCATTTCCTTGCCATCTTTGGAAATAACTATCTCTTTGGTTTCTTTGTCCTTAGAAGCATCGTACCCATCACCAATAGTAAGTTTGTCTTCAACCTTGTCAAAAGCTGAGCCAACTTCCGGCTTGGGAGCATCCATTGCTGGGCCCATGTCTTCCTGAGCGGCCATGCAAGCACATTCATGTAGCGGCATGGAACATTTCTCACACATCTCAGAATCGGCTTTCAAATCAAGCTCAGATTTCTTATGAGGCGTATAACCTTTATTTTTCATCCAGTTCGCCACTGCCCAAGGATTATCAATATCCTTTTCTTTCTTCATTTCACGAACAGCATGTTCCCAACCTTCCGGGGTTTTGGCAACTTTAAGATTAGAACCTTTTTGTACTGAAGAATCTGGGTCCTTATCTGGATTGGCTGGAGTAGGATACTGGTCTTCCTTAGAAGAAGTTTCAGGCTTACTTGTGAGGTCTGGATGCTTTTTAAATTCTGTATCCTTTACGGATGTTTCAGGATCTTTATCCGATTTAGCGGGTGCTGGCATCTTTTCCTGAACTGAACTATCAGGTGTTTTTGTTAGATTTGGTGTGCCCTTTGGCATATTGTTTTCAGCAACTGAAGCTTCGGGATCTTTATTTGGTTCGGAGGCTTTTGGATATTGGCTCTCTTCAACAGAACCTTCAGGAGCATCGCCAACGGTTTTTGCTGTTTTATTATAAGAAGAATCTGGTTCATCACCAGAAGTTTTGGCATCTTTCTTGGGATATTGGCTTTCTGCCACTGCGCCTTCGGGAGCGTCCCCTACAGTTTTAGCAGCCTTTTTCTCGGACTTTTTCTCTTCATCATACATCAAATCGCCTTTGTAACCAGTTTTGACTTTCTCTTCCGACTTAGCATGTTCTTCGTCAAGTTTGGTTTTCTTATTTGTATTAACGAACTCGCCTTCTGGCTTTTTAAAATCATAGGTTGTTTTAACATCTTCGTGCTTAGGGGCCGCAGGGCCTTTTTGACCAGCCTCTGGAGCCTTACCTGGAATATTGTATTCTGTCTTTACATCTTTGCTCTTGGGAGCGGCTGGACCTTTTTGACCTTCCTCTTGCCCAGGGAACTTAATATTGTATTCAATTTTAACTCGTTTATCATTCCACTTATTTGAGGAATCTGATCCGGGCTCAAAGAAATTCTTTGCATCAAAGAGTTTGCCCTTACCTTCCGTAATATCAAATTTTTCGTCAATATGCCCAGCCTCAACCTTTTTACCCTTCGCTTCTGTGTGTTCTTTTTCTTGCATATGTTTAATCTCCTCTGGAGTGTATTTATTAGAAGAATCACTTCCAGGTACAAAGAAATCTTTAGCTTTGAAAAATTCGCCGTGTTCGGATGTTTTGTCCATAATAGCCTCTTTATTTAATTTATAAGAAACATCCCAAAGGTCGGCAAGTTTCTCAACGCCTCCAAGTTTAGGATCTAAAAATCGTGCGGCAATTGCTCTGCCATATTCTTCACTGATTGCAAAATCTTGATTTGCTTCAAACTGGTCTCCCCAAATCTCATGGAGTGAAGCATCTAAAATAACTTTGTCATTACCGTCTAGGAGAGTCCAAGAAGATTTCATTGGTTCTGCTTTGTTTACTGTAAATGTAGCTGTGAGGGATGATTTTTTATCTTTCTTTTCATCTTCAACTTTGCATTTGGCACATATATAATCATCATTGTCGCCAAGCTTTTTTTCACAAATTGCACATTTATCAGGATCGGTATCTGCCTTTTTTGTTACTTTTTCCTCTTCAGCCAATCGCTGAATCGTTCTTGCAAATACCTTCCCAGCAGCCGTATTTTTTGCTTTCTCAAGGATGCCGTTCATCCAATTGGAATCATTGGTCTTTGTATCAGCAGCAGCGGTCGCTTCTGCTTTGCGTGTCTTATGTTGGATATAATTCTCAAGCTTCTCCATCTCATAAGCACTCACTTTCTTCAATAAATCTGTTACTTCGTCGTTCGATTGTTTCTGGGGGGTATCGGACATGTTGTTCTCCTTAACAATTGGGCAACCGCAAAATTCGGCTTTGACCTGTTCTTTTGTGTTCGCATCTAAAGTGTCCACAAGCTTTTCAAACTGCGCTACTAAATCGAGTTGCTCCTCTTTCGTAAGAGAAGCTTGTTTACTAATTGTATTCTTAAGATTACTTAAAATTGTTGTGACAAATGCTCGTGGCCATGCAGGAACGCCGACAAGCGAAAGCTCATTAAAATTAATTTCAGAGTTAATAGCAAAACTCTTTACGGTCTGCCCCTTATGAATTCCAAACTCTGGAAGGTCAATCTCTGCTTCAAAATCATGCATCAATTTCCCAGGAGAAAGGTGAGCGCATTTTGGATCATCGTCAGTTCTAAGGACTGTTCCACAAACAGAACACTTTGATTCACCGCAAGAACAACCCATAGAAACGGTGTTTAGTTCACCCGTCTCTACTTTACGAGCAATTTCTGGATGGAGCTTTCTATCAATCTTGGCGAGACAAGAAATGCTCCACTCTTTATTATCTGGGTCTACCGTGGGAAAAGCATCGATAATCTTACCAACAGAATACATAACGCTGGATGCGTTGTGGTCGAGGTAAATACCTTTGCCAATAAATGTTTGATATGCGCCTTCAATTTCTTTCTTAGGGAAGTAGTCGGCATTTCCGTTGTAGTTAGGCTCTCTAGAACCATTTTTATCAATCGGACCTTCATCCCCTGCTGCAATTGCTTTGGCAACAAAGTATAGAAACTCAGGATTTTTTCCCTCAACCACTTTTGTCTCTTCTATTAGAGGGCGGTCAATAAGAAGCTCCGTTGCAGATGCAGCAGTCTTAGTAATCCTTAAAATGGTTCCACGTTTTGTCAATGCCATAAATTAAGCCTCTGAAGGATTTCCTGTAAAATCGATTTGAAGAGTAGGTAGCCCATCTCCGGTACAAATAATGACACAACGGCAGTTCGGATGAGATTTGGAGAAGATCGGGGCATCGTGCGTCGTACTGTTTACAAAATCAGCAAAGTTAAATTGTTGTGCTTCTAAATCCTGACAACGCATACAGGGCACTGGATTAATAGTTTTCCAAATAGCAATTGTGTATCCATCTCCCAATAATCTTTGGAAGGTTGGCAAACTCACTTCTGTTGCAACAGCAATTTTCGAAATGCTGTGCTTCTCAGCTAAGTTTGCTGACCACTCGTTGCTTTCTTGCATTTTTTAAATCCTAGTGTTGTCTTCGTAACCATACTTCTTTAAAATTTTGTGTGCAAATTCAATACGGTCGTATGAATCGTCTTTCACAGTTCGCTGAAATTGTTCAAATGCTTCTTTGTGCTGAATAGCCAAACGTCCCATATCTAGGGCTGTGCCCATTGATAATGTAAGCAAGCTTTCAATAAAAATATGCAGATTCAAATGCTCATTTCCATGTTCATCAATAGTGATGAAATTTATCTCTTTTCTTGGTTTCTCGTTTGGCATAAATTCTCCTATCTATTCTTTCCTTTGTTTTAAAATTACCTAGGGACAATATCCCCTAATAATACCACAATTTATTATATTTTTAAGGGGTTTTAGACGTTTCCTATAACAGTAATTCCTACTGCATGTAACCTTCCAGCAAGTTCCTGCATATCCTCGGCTTTGTAATCAGTAACTCCAAGCGTTTTAAGAACTTCGTGAAGATCGTTTATAGAGAGTTTCTTTTCTGGGTATTTGTCAGAAATTACACTTGCTAGAACGTTTAAATCCACCTCAAATGCGCTCTGCTTTAAAACTGTAAGTTTGGTTGGACTGCCTGTTTTATTGAGTGCCATGTTTACTCCACTGTCGGTGTTGCTGGTGTAACGGCTGCTGCTGGAGCTTCACCACCTGCTGGGGCAGCACCTTCAGGTGCGCCTGGGGCTGCTGGCTCTCCACCTTCAGGAACTTCTCCAGGTTTGGTGGGTTTTACTGGCTTTATTGGTTTCACAGCGCCTGGGGCTGCTCCGCCACCGCCTTTTCCACCAAATCCAGTATCGCCTCCTGGCTTAACAACTGACTTGTGAATTTTCTCAGGCAACCTAGCACCATCACCCTTATCAAAAATAGTTCCACGCTCAAGTTCCAATTTCTTCTGTTCCGTCTTGAAGTCAAGAGTGGGGAATTTCGTGAAGAGAGTTTCCGTGCTGATAACTCCGGCTTCCCACATTTTTACGAACATTTCGCGTTCTGCTTCAGCATCTTCAATGTCGAGGGATTTCTTCCAAGAAAGTTCTGGAAGAATAAGCTTCTTCATTCCATTTTCAACTGTATAAAATTGGTTCTTTTCTGCGATTGGTTCAAAGAATTTATGAATAATCCAATCTTCAAATTTGTCTCTAACCGCTTTATATTCCATCATTAAACGGTGAAGGGACATTCCTTTAAGTCCTGCACTGAATGAAGGTCCATCACCAGTCATCAAATTCTTGTTTACACCTAACCCAATCATCAATTGGCTGAGCGTATACTCATACCATTCTGTGTTTACCGGGAATGTTTTTCCTGCTGTACTCAAAGCTTCATACTTAACATATGGAGGTGTAACAAGTGAAAATGGAGGCTGTTGAATAGACTGATTGATAAGCTGTTTCCAGTTCTGTAAATCGGTCGTGCTTGGAATGATGTTGTTTGCAATATCTCCAATGGACCACATTTCAACTGGAAATACATAACGTTGAGCATACGCCATCTGCGCCAAACGAATGAAGTCATTTAGAATCAAATCTTTAAATAGACACTGAATACGACTTGTCCCACGAGTGGCTGAAGGATCAGTAAGATTTGCAATAATAGAAACATTTTCATCTGAAAGACGAATGTTTCTATTTTCCTTAATGGCTTTTACAATTTCTGGGGACCACTCTTCCAGTTGCTTTTGAGCCTCAGAATCTTCAGGACGAGTGGAAGTAACAAGTTGTTTGAGTTCAGATGTTGGAACCATCTCAAAGGTTTGCTTTCCGCTCATCATATCCGACTTTACATCAATGAGTTCTGGCTCAAGAAGAACGAACTTGGTCCATTGAACCTTGTCACCCTTTTTCTCCATCGTACCAAAGCAAAGGGCCTCACCAAATTTTTCGTAGGAAAGGGAAGCTTGTAACATAAAATCGTACAAATTGAAATTTTTATTAAATGACATTTGCTCGTAAAATTGTTTTACCGTTGGGTCTCCACAAACAAGCTCAAATTTGGAAAAAGGATACTTCGAATGCATGTTAATAACGCTATGCACAATAGGATTTAAATTGTAGAATACACGAGCCCAGCGGCAAGTTTCTTGGCGGGACTTAGGAAGGAGCCATGATTCTGTGGTTAATTCTGGACTGTAGAAAAATGAAGAAGTTTGTGATACACCATAATTGGCTTGCTTATTCAAAGAACCAATTTTCATCAATCCTGCATCTACACCAAAAGAAGTGGTGGAGCCAGTAATTCCTTCACCTGTAACAATAGATACGGGTGCTTTTACTTGTTCAGCGCTTTTAGTAATATTTTTTGAGCCCTTGGGTCGTCCCATAATTTTATTCCTCTGTTATCGTTTCTAGATTCTTTCCTTTAGTTGCCTTCCAAACCTTCATCATATCCTCTAACATTTCTAATTGTTTTACATCTTTCTCTATGCCTTCTAAAGCAGCAGTAATAAATACTTGTTCCTCTGGAGCAGCATCTCTAAAAACTTTTCGAAGAGTATCATGTACAGAAATTAGATAGTTTTTTGATTCGCTCAATGCTCGTTCTTTTCTCATTTCAAAAACCTACTTTTCAAAGTGGTGTCTGCGGGATTTGGGATTCCTCGGGACGCTATAGAACCAGGACCGCTCAAAGGTTGTATCATTGGACGAGTTGCAAAAGTTCCTTGGTAATTTTCTACTCGTGTTGCCGCCCACACTGCGAGAACATCTGCGTTAGGAGCATCATCGTGAAAATCCGCAGAGGGCGCTTCAATAATTGCATTGATTCCTTGCTTCTGATGCCTCTCAATAAAACACCATTCCTGGTAGGATTTATTGAAAACTCTATCCTGCTGAAATTTCTCAAGCTTCGGATATTGCACCCTTCCACATTCAAGTTCAAATACAAACTGATCGAACATCGCGTTTTTATAATTTTTATGAGTTGTTGGTTCAGTAGCTTGGTACTGGATTCCGTCTATTGGAATCTTCTCTTTCTTAAAAAAATCCACCATACTAATCGCAATATTACTGAAGTCGGCCAGTCCAAATACGCAAGGGAACAAACCAGTTTCTGGATGAATGATTGCTTTTATATCTTCCATCAAATCTGAAGGTGGAACATCCTGCCACTCAAACACAGCCACTTTCTGACAGATATTATCGTGGGTCTTACGCCAAATAGCCAAGTTGTTAAAATCTCGGTCCTTCCTACCTGGAAGGATTGAGCCCGATGCTGTATCAAGTCCAAAGAAGTACTTATCCATCCTTGCTTTATTAGCTCTCTCAAGTGGTTCAAAATCTCCAGAAACCAATCTAATTTGATTCTCTTCATTAAGAACCAAATTGGCATCATTTTCCCAAATCATCGCATAGTGGGAATTAAAATCCAATTCCGTCATGCCTACAACAGAATCATAATGAAGGTCAGGCCTATCAGGAAAATATTGCTTTTTCAAAGTGATGGGCATCTTATCAATTACTTCTTTTGGAAGTTCCATTCCCTGATAAGTGAGAGAACCCTGATTAAGAAGAATTGGGCACTGTGTCCAATCTTTTACGATAACTTTGAAAGCGGTATTAGGAGCGGCACAGCTTTTCCAAAAATGGTTTCTGCCCACTGCCACTCCAAGTTTAATGAGCTTAGAGATTTTAAACGACCCAAGCATTCCTGAAATACGAGTAGCAATACTTGCGTCGCTTACGGCATGGGCTTCGTCTACAATTACAACTGAAAAGTGATATCCTTCCTGCTGACTTTGTTCTGAAGCTGAAAGAGCTAAAACGTCTGACCCATTCTTAAAACGAACGTGGGAATGGGACGTGTTGCTCCAGTCAATAAAATTGTAACAAGGAGAGGATGGAAGAAGGAGGTGCCCAATAAGTTCTTCTTTAATAATGCGATTGGCCTGTTCTTCTTTTGGGGCAAATATACCTACGGCAAGACCTGGATAATCCAAACAAAGTTTAACGATAGCCACCGCTACTGCGTGAGACTTCCCAGTACCACGAGCACAAAGGATAGCCAGATATTTAACACCGATATCACAGGAAGCTTCAATGATATCCACTTGGTTGTCGTAAAGGTCTACACCCAAATTTTGTAAAGCCCAAAAGCTAGGGTCATAGGCAGCTTTAGATAAATTGGTGATTTTGGCTTCGTCATAATTGGACGAAACTAAAGTAGAGAAATCATACATGTAGTTTTTTACCTTATCGTTTCAAATCTTTCTGTTCTTATGACGCCACAATCCATGCAGCGTAATAATTCCAAATGAGTTTCTTCATCGCCATGTCCCATATGAAAATCGTATAAGACGTGCCAATACTCATTACCACAATTAATGCAAATCAACCCCGTTTCCGTTCTCATTGTTCAGTTCTTCCAATAGTTCTAGCTGAATCTTTTGCATTCGTTGCTTTACCTGTACACCAGCTAGAGAAATTTGTTCTTTAATTTTACCTACGAGCAATTCATTTTTATCCATTTGTAGTACCATTCCCGTTACCATTTTTTTTGCCCATAACTTTTAAAACAGTGTCTAAAGTGCGATTAATATCCTGCGATAGCTGCGTGTACTCGTCCTTCATTTTTTCATAGTCTTGCAGTCTTTTGTCTTGAAGGTCCTGTAGACGATTGAACAAAGAGTAGATGGCCCACATCTCTATAAGAGCAATAACTCCTATGGGCCCGATTACTTTAATACTTCCGAGCAATTCTAATAATGTGTCCACAGTTACGCCACCGCTGGTTCGTCACTTCCAATAATAAGTTTTAGTGCTTCAAGAACATCGTTATATACAGCGTCAAGGGTTTCTACAAATCCAGCCGATTTGTGAAGTTTACTTACTTTGCGAGGAAAGAATACCAAGTCCCTAACTTGTTCGGTTGTGGCCAAACTCTGAGCACCAGCAATTGCCTTATCTAGATACTCCTGGGCACCTGCGAATTTCTCAACAAGCTTCTGTACCTTCCAAGCATCTGAGGGTTTAAAAGGTTTCTCTTTGGTTTCTTGCACTAAACGAACTACGGTATCTCCAGCATTAATCATCTGGTTTTCTGTAGCTTCGACGAGCTTGGCAAGACGTTCCATTTTTTCTTTAAGTCCTGCTTCAAGGTTAACTCTTCCACCTGACTGTTCGATATTTTTAATTTCTTCATTTAATTTGGCTTTAGCTTGAGCTACCATTGATTTGATAGATTCAAGGCTGCTTAAAGAACTCTGCATTTCCTGAACCAACTTAGCTTGTTCTTCGGTAGCGGGTTGAGCTTTCTCACGCTCTGTTTTAGCGGGGGCTCTTTCTAAATTTTTAAATTGTGTGGGAACTTCTTTAGATACTTCTGGAACTGAATCGGCTGCTGTTTTAAGAGAAGATTCCACATTCTCTTGTGTTGGGTTAGCCAAAGAAACCCAATCAATCCTATCATGGTTGGAAGGTTGCAAGGATTCAAACCAAGATTGTACTCCAACCTTACTAGCAGCACTATCAGCATCTCTCAATGCCTCGTGAGCTAACTCTCTTGCAAATTCTTTCAAAGCTGTAATACGAGCATTTTCATCAGCTATTTTTAAAATTTCTGGATATTTTGCATCTGAGGTAATGGCAAGTTCTTGAATCCAAACCCTGCACCATCCGTTGGCTTCAAATGCAGAATCATCATAAATATCGGCTTTCTTTTCAATCCCTTCTTTATGAAAATAAATAGCAATTTCACCTTCATGTTCCAATTCAGCCTGTAATTTTAAAGCAGATTCATGAAGAGATTGAAGATCAGTACCATAAGTGGTTTTAAGTTCATCTTCCGCGTACATTTTTATATAACCGAGATCGGCTACGGTTTCTTGATTGAGATTCTTTTCTCTACCCATAATTTGAGAAACCATTGTTACAATTCTATCCTGTCCGGCTAAACTGGCATTTTTAAGCTCTGTAGTAAACTCTGGTTCTGGAACGGCTAAATTAGACTGGTCGATTGCGGCATAGATTCCAGATTCGTCTGTTTCTTTAACAGACTGTCCAGTAAACATACGTCGAATCTGAGTCTGAATCTTACTTGTAGTAACTGAATACTTATGTGCATTAAATACAATTACATCGGGATTGTCATTGCCTCTATAAAGAATGGGCGTTTGATAATTAACCAAAGCCCAACCATTGGGGTATTTAGTAATTTTAAGATTGTTTGTTCCCCAAACAGGCATCTTATCCTTTGGGAAAGAATCTGAAATGAACATTCTAATTACATCTTCGTTGCCTTTACCTTCAACTTCTAGATCGGCTTCTGATTCAATTGATTCTTCCTCTGGATTATCAAAACGTATGCCACAATTCCAGCATTTATTTAAACGCTGATCTACAGTTGAAACATCCCAAATTTCTTTTCCGCAATTAGGGCATGTTTTAGCAGCTTTCTTCTCATAGGTGGGAGCATGTTTTTCACACCAATTTCCATCCGGCCTACGAACTGTAGCTTTGCGTTTACAATCGGGATTTTTACAATAAATTTCAGAAGCTACTTTTTCATAATAAACCTGAGCTACTTTCTTCTGGGAAGCCTTTACAACACGATGCAAAGCAACTTCTGCATTCTCTCCATTATCTTTAGAAATAACAGCATACTCATCGCCTTTGCTTGTATAATCAGAAACCATCGTTCCTTCGTATCCATCTTCACCAGTTTCATAATCTCCCATAACATAAACTCTGTCACCTGCTTGAGGTGCTTCTAGAAATTCAGGTTCTGGATTAGAGTCTTGCGATGGAGGAACTGGAGAATCAAATGTTGGATTTTCTTCTACTGGAGCAGCCAAAGGCTGACCAGGAGCTTGTCCAACGGCTGGAGGCTCTTGGAGTGGGTTGAGTGCTACTTTCTCTTGTGAAGACTTTTTGTTTTTAACTGGCATCATGGACCAATCTTCACAACCTGAAGGCATATCTCCCTGTGCTTCTTTAGAAGCTTCTGCTTCTGTGCGATCTTTAATTGTATGAGAAGAAATTACTTTATCATTCTTATCATAATAAGTAACTTTCCAATTACGACCTCGGCTAGAATCTGTAACATCTGCAACCTTTCTAATTTCAGCATTATCTGCACGAGCGATTTCATCAGCTAAAGGCAAAGGCTCTGGCTTTGGTTCAGATTTATCTTCAATCTCTTTAACCAATTTATCATGGGTTTCAGGCGATACTAAATCTTCGGGTGGCTTGGGAGCCATGGGTAATCCTTCTGCGGGACCGCCCTCTTCCTTCTGTCGAATGCTGTCTAAAAATACAGTTGTGTCATCTTCATTATAAGAAAGTTCTTTCGTAAAAATCTTTTTAATTTCATCCCAGTTGCGGCCATTCTTACGAAGAGCTTCAACAAGCTCTTCTTGGTCTGGACCAAACACGGATGCACTCTTTTGTTCCAAAGCGGATTCCACTTCAGTTTTAACCTGCTCTTTAATACGCTTGCCGATGTCTTTATCAGTTTTAGCTTTATCTTTCTCAATGCGATCAAAGCTTAAGCTTGGAGGAGCAAGCTCAGTATCTTCTTCAGGTTCTGTTTCATTAGAAGGAGCTACTTGCTCTTCTCCTGCACCCATCTGTTCCCATAATGGCTTGCCTTCCTCAGAACCTTCTGGACCTTGGAGAGCTTTTGTTTTCTCTTGGAATTCCATAGCCTCATCAACGGTATCAAAAAACAGATTCTGCATTGTAATGCCCGCTTTGAGCTTACGGCCTATAGCTTTGCGTGTAGCGTTATCAATCTTTGCTTTCAAAGTATCAACACTGTCGGCACGAAAACTAATTACATCGTGTTCTGCCATCCAGTCACCTTCGGGACGCTTATGAATGGCCCAACCCTTATATTGTAAAGAGTCTTGAGAAGCTTGAGTCATTGTAGATGTTGGCTGTTCATTCACAACTGGCTCTGAATGTCTTTTATATTTTTCAAATAGTGCTTCGGCCAATTTCTTGGCCTCCTCGGTTTTTCCTGCCTTAGAAAGAGAAGAAGCTTCATTTAAATCTGTAGCCATTGCAGCCATCTCGGTTTGTGCTTCGGCGTCATTCTGATATTTCTTCTCAAATAATTTAACCCCGCTTGGGTCAAACCTTAATGACACAATAGTAGGAGAATTCTCATCAGAAGGATTCACAGAAAGTATAACCGTGTTCAATCCATCTGCTTGAGCCGCAGTAGGGTCTACAATACTGAAGGACTGTTCAACAGGTCCTTCGTCGAAGGCGGTTAAATTGCGAAACCAAGAAGCTAGTAAATTTTTCATTTTGTGAGGCTCCTAACGAGATACTAAAATTCTACTCTTTTGCCTATTTGCACTACTCCAAAAAGGTCGGAGATTTGTGTAGTTAAAACATTTTAAACGATCTATTTCTTTGGAAAGATCGAAATTGTTACAACCTAAAATATGGTCGATTTCCCACTTTCCAACACCCCGGCCATAATTATCCCAGGACATTCCTGGTTGAAACTGGCTATCAATGTGTTGTTTAAATTCTAAAAATGAACAGCCTAAGTAAGGCTCAATAACTTTAGATCTTTTACAGCGGTGGGCAATCAACCTGCTGAGAGAAGAGCCAATGTAGTTTTTCCAATAAACATGCTCTTTATGATTTTCTGACTGCGCGTAGGCTCTTGTATTTTTACCCTGCTCTATATCCGTGGCCCATTTACAATTAGAGAGTTTGTAGTTTCCCATTACTTCAAGACGATCCAGAGAAATAATTTCACCAGCTTGTCGTCTTTGTAAATACTCTTTCCACATATCATCTCGAAAGTTTTCAAATTTTAGCCACCTATCGCAAACAGTTATTCCGCGACCGCCATAGTCGGGATAAGATTTATGATTGGGATTAAAACAACGCGCCTTCATACCGCCCCACAAATCATAAAAATTGCTTTCAAATATGCCGGAGGATTTAAAACCATGAGTTGTGGATCTTTTGCGGAAAGACTCCTGTTTCCAACAACCACAAGATTTGGTACGATTCTCCTTGAGGGTCTGTGTACAAGCAATAACGTATTTTGAATCTCCACATGCACATTTGCAAAGCCAATGGGCCTTTTTATTTTTAGTATAAAGATATTTAATAACTGTAAGTAAGTTAAATACTTGTCCTGTTAAATCAACAAAGTTGTGTGCATGTTTCATTTTTATTTAGCGGGGAATATCAGCCTTTGTTTCTTTACTAGCTTCATCAGGAAGACATTCTACGAAATCCCAAAGACTCGCACTTCCAGCGTTCTTATCATTGCTGTCTATGCCGTCACCCTTACTAACCAATTTAAATTTCTTCCCGTCGGAGTAAATACAATCGCCTACATCCCATGATTCTAATTCTCCTGGAAGCAGGTGTTTCTGCATTTTTATGTGTGAACCTGGATTTACCGACGCGATTCCGTCGGTGTAATCCGAAGCCTGTTTCTTTATTTCAGCCGTTCGTTCAGAAAGGATGTTCGATACATTTTCGTCAATCCATTCTTGTTCAGCGTCAACCTTGGCCATTGCTGTAAGAGTTTCGAGAGCAAGAGTTTCTTCAAGTTTAGAGCGAAGATCAATGCCTTTAGAAACAAAATCTGCTGTTTCTTTCTCGTTGGGATAAACAACTTTAGAAGCGGAGATTGTAATTGGAAGGTTTAAATATTTGGGTCCTGTTGCATTTTCTAAGGAAACAGAAGCAGTAATGAAACCGTTGAAACTCTCACCATTTTCTGACAAATTAGCAGCATCGATTTCTGTTACCTTTGGCATGTCATAACGCAATCCCTTGAGATGTTCAACAAGGCCGTTGGTAGCAGCAGTAACAAAACGATTAAGCTTTTCTGAGGATCGGAAAGCGACCGTTTCTACGCTCTGGCGAAAAGAATCAGCAGACCGGAGTAGAGGAAGGTCGGAGGTTATTTCTTTGGCGGGTTCAATTTGTTTTTCTTCAGAAGCTTTCTTTTCGACAGGAATTACAACCACCTCTTCTTTAGGGGCGGGATTGATTGTGGGTTCTGTGAAAGAACCAACAATTTTAAGGGAGTGCGTTGAAACGTAATCAGCGAATTTATTTTCTAAAACAGATCGTAAAATAGCTTCTTTATTGCCATTGGAGTATTCGTTCTTGGATACCACGCCAATCATAGCATCATGCAATGCTGGATGAGCGACTGACAAATAAGCTCCATTATCAGTAAGAGAAAAATCCTTGAGGTCGGCCTCTACTTCCTGTATCTCTGGGATAGTAGGAGTGGGCTCAACTTTATTAACAAGCTCTTCAGCTTGTTTCTTTAATTCTTTTTCAGCACGTTCGAAATTTTCACGAGTTACATCTTTCATTTGATACCTCCAAAAACGTCTAATTAAAATTACTTCTAAAATAAAAATTGTGGGCGTAGGTACAGCATTCCCTAATAATACCTGATTTTATTATATTTTTAAGGGGGGTTTTAGATACCGCCCTGGTCACCCTGGTCGGGAAAAGCATCATAATAAGTGATTGCATATTCACCCAAACCAACCGGATTATTACGATTAACAGGCTTTTCAAGTTGGTCAAGCAATGCTCTTTCTTTATCCAAATCTTTTGGCCCTGGAAAATCATTGCCATTAAGTTCACTCCAACCCTTGTTGTATTCATTACCGCCATCTATGGGATCGGATGAATCGCGCCACCTATCTGAAAATATTTTATCATAGTATGCCTGTTGCTCTTTATCGCTTACAGCAGCAGCTAATTTTGCCACTCTCTGCAATGGAATCTCAACTAAATTCTTGAGGTCAAAGATTGCAAGCTGCTTATGCCTGTAACCCAACTCCATCGCTTGTTCTTTCGTTGGTACGGTAGCAACCACATCCAGATATACTTTCCCATTTGAAACCCACGCACCAAAAGAATTATTGGAATTAGAAAGCAAATCTTCGTTCTGTGCAACGTATCCTTCCAACGTATCAAAATCAATGCCCTCAACTATCTGCTCTCGGTCAGGATAAATAGCCACAGCAAAAGCATTTGTTCCGACGAGATTTCCTTTGCTTAAATTGTACGTAGCTCCGCCAGTTTGTTGGATGAGCTTCAAAATATTGTTAATTACTTGACCTGAAATGTCTGCTTTAATATCTTTCCTTCCTAATGCTTTGTGCTTTTGTTCAACTCTTTTTTTAGCAAGTTCCCTTTCAACGTATCGCATCGTATCTGACCTAGAACCAGTATCATAATAAACTCCATCTACTATATGTCCACCACTGATAATTCTTTCAACAGGAATGCCAAATTCTCTAATCAACTTAACATGAATCATGTATGGATCGTTACTATAATAAATAGATCCGTCATCCGTCATAACAGCAGTATTAGCTTGCTCTGGCATTGGCTGTTGTTCTGGTAAAGTTTCTAGGGCGCTCGTCTCTTCAAGCATCTTTACTACTTTGCCTTCGTTCGTGTAGTAAGGTCCACGGTGCCTACTCATCCAGCGATTGGGGTATCCACCTTTCCCGTTTTGATCCATCAACTCTTCATCCTCTTCGGGCGAATACGTGACATTCATGCGATATGGGGAATCTTGGTAAAGTTCATCAGCTACAGAAGGCCCTTTGTAATTTGTTGGACCATAACTAGAACTCTTCTCTAGTTCGTCACTCTTCCCATAATCCACCACTTCCATTTCCCAATCCGTTAAGTGTTCGTAGTATTCCCTGCCTTCTGGTTCAACATTCTCTTCACCTTCAATCTTGGCCGAAATAACAAACTTCATAAAGGCATCCGAAGTGCCAGCTTTATTGATGAATTCCAAATGGACCCAGGCTGATACAACGCCTTCGTCTTCGTAAATCTCTTGGATTAAAATAACAGGTTTCACATAATTATCTGGATCAAGTCCAAGCCAGTCATGCAACAAATCTCTCCACATTTCAGCTATGTAATCGTAAATATAATCAGCCCATTGCCAAGACATTCCTGGTTGGTTAACTGGTTCTTTAGGTGTTGTCCATTGTTTTGCTTGTTTATTCATATTAACAAAACCAAATTCTTTAAATTCTTCAGCAATTATTTCGGCTTCCTGATCTGTACGTGCAACTCCAGTATTTATATCTTCAGCTAATTTAGTAGCTGGAATTCCTATTTGCTTTATGGCATCCCAATGGGTTAAATCATAGGCATCCCACATATAAAGGTGTCCATCAATTGGGATAAACCAACGAAGCTGGTGAACCTCTCCACGAGTACTATTAAATAAATTTCCAGCTTGTTCTGGAGTGGGATCTCTTAATGCTTTGGTTTGCAATCCAGAATCTGTTTCTAACATAAAAACATTGGAAGAAGCCTCTTTCACAGGCACAACATCTTTCTTACTCATTGGCTGTTGTTTCTTAAACATATTTAAAAGCTTCCACCAAACACTTTTCTCTCGTGGACGATCATCCATTGGCGAATAATAATTTTCTCCGTCACCTCTGGGCCATACGGGGTCCATCTCTTCATTCCCAGGCCATCCTACATCTCCACTCCAATCATTACTTGGAGCTAGATCGGTATTACTTGGCATGAAGGATGATTCTTTTTGTGGCTTAGAAAAATAAAATTTTATAAATTTATTAAAAGTTTTGTCGTCTTCTACTTGTCCCAAATCTTCAAAGGCTGTGTTGTAATCATAACCCAATTGTTCTGCTACGTCTTGATGTATAAGTTCTAAAGAATCCCAAACCCACATATCACCGCTGTTAGTTATAAAGTATCTAAGGCCCATACCAGATTCAATATATAGCTGCTTAAATTTCTCTAAGGATGGATTTTTATAAATAAATATATCTGGTGCGGTAGGATTTTGTGGGTTATACGCTCGATGCACATAATCGGACGCATTTTTTTTCACTTTATTCTTCAGTTCCAATTGTCTTGGTTCGCCTTCCTTGGGCGAAAAGGTTAAAGTATCTAGATAAATTTCCTCTCCGGTTATGATGTCCTTACCTTCATACTTCTTCCCAAGTCCTTTCTTCACATAAGCAACAGTTACATGCGGATTGTATCCATCATGCTCATCATTGCATTTGACCTGAGAGCAAAGCTTTTTGCTTAAATCCTGTAAATCTTCACTTTCAACCTCAATAACTACTACATCGTAATCCTTGCCTTCTGGTTCGAAGAAAGAAGTCTTTCCAAATTTAATATGAGGCGCTTTTTCACCATCCAATACTCTCTTTACCTCTTCAAAGTCATCGGTTAGCAATCCGTATTTCAGCGTAACGTGACTCTCAACTTGGATTCCCTTTGTTCCATCTGGGTCGTGAACAATCTCCTCCTCTGGAATATTTTCCACTCCCCACCTAATAATCTTTTCGGCAATATTGGTTGGTAGAAGAAAATGGGTAGAAGAATAATCGTATTTAGAGCCTAATTGAGCTTGTTTAACCAACCCTGAGATATCCTGCACTGGCTGCTTATCTCCTGCACGAGGTTCCTTGCCAATCACTGGAATATTCTCTTTAACCAATGTATCCAATGTAACTGTAGGCACGGCATTAGATTCTGTAATCATGGGATGCTTGCCATACACATTGAACATATCAATTTTACCAGCACTGCCATAATCACCTGTGCCAATGAAAAGGGCATATGGTTCTTTACGTTGAAAAGTCTTGGGGTCGATAATTGGAAGATCGATTGAGGATTCTATTTTGGGCCTTTTCAATTCTTCGTTAACAGCTTCTTGTAGAGAGGGGAAAGGATCATTTACAGTAATATATTCCTTTCCATCTTCCATTAAAATGCCTTTAACAGGATCGTTTGGTTTATAAAATTCAGCGATAAAACCATCTAAATACGGTGGTAGGTTTCTTAAATTTCCAACTTGAATAAAAAATTGTTGCTCACTTGTATAGTCGTGTGAAATTCTAGACCAACCCTCTTTAAACATCTCCTTTTCTTTTTTATCGAAGTCTTTTCGGCCTACCCCAAAATGCTTATAAATAAAATCAACGTGGGACATGCCGCCAGATAATCCAGTTACAGGGTATCTTTTTCCAGAAGGATCAATCCAGTATCCGTTGGGAAGGGATGCAGATTTCTCAATCTGCTTTAATACACTGTTCCAATTATCAAAATGAATTGCTCGGTCGTCTACATAAAATTTAGCTAGTGGCTTCTCCCCTTGGAATATAGAATCGTAGGGAATTTCATGAACCTCTAAATATTTTTTAATCTCATCTTCGCCGTGCTTCTCATCTGCGCGGTGACTAAAAATAACAATCTCAAAACCCTGTTCTTTAAGCTTCGTAAGGGCTTCTTTAACTCCTTCCATTGGTTCACCACATTCATTATCGGAAGTTTCATGACAAATAGTGTCATCCATATCTACAAGGATTCTATTTTCATCTTCATGATAGGCGAGTTTTAGATTAGCTTGTTGCATAATATTCTCAACAACTGGAATATCTTTCACAGATAGTTCGGGGGATTGTTTTAGGAGGGTTTTAAGGTCGGTGAGAACGTGCATGTAAAAATACTTCTGGAGGTACTTAAATCGGACCTCTTGCTCCGATACTGCATCATAATGTTTGCGCTTCTCTGCTACATCTTCACGAATAACAACAAGCTCTTTAATTTCTGATTCGAGGTCCTCTAATCGTTTTTGGAGTTTTTTCTCAAAAAGGGATCGTTGTTCGGCTGGCCAATCATTAATGGTTTCGTTAAGCTCTTTAATATCTGCCACATCGCGTTTAATTTCACCGAAAGCAGCATCAAGCTCGGAGGCCGTTTCTTTAGCTAAATTTAATAGGTCTGGATGTAATGTGGAGATGTCAAAATCCTGCCCAACAATATGTGGCTCAACCAACCATTTATCTTCTAAAACAGAATAGGTACCAGAGAATGCTTGACTGGCATGAGTTGTAAATTCAGTTTCAAAATAAATTTCAGTGGGATGTTCTGTTCCTGGTACCTTTGCTTTTACTTGGTCAACCTGTTTACGAATCTCGTCCAAGTAATTACTGGCTTCTTTATCAGACATCTCGGGTCGTTCTACTTCAACAAACTTGGGAAGGTCCACCCCAATGTGAATATCCATATCAGAATTGGAATTCCAACAATTGGTTGTCAAAGACCCCACAAACTTCACTTCAGTAATCCATTGGTCTGTTGCTTTAAAATTATTCGCTTGGGCAAACGAAGAAATGAAATCGAGGATAAATTTCTTTACCTCTGGTTTCAGGGTATTATCTTCACTCCATATAGCTGGCTCAAGTGACGGCTTAGGCCAATCGAGAATATTAGCTACAATCTTTTTCATTTTTAATTTATCTGTCCAAAAATCCTCTTACAGTTTCAGTATCAACAATAATTCCCAATCCCGCTGCTCCAAATCCCCCAAGAATAGAAGTGCTCATACTAACAATTCCTACAAGCTCTCCACGTTCATTCCAAACTCCACCACCACTGTTTCCTGGAAGCACTGTTGCATCTGTAATGAAAAATATGGCGTAAGGAACCGTCTCCACTTTCACATCTGTTTTAGAAACTATTCCCTTTGTGACACACCACTCAACGCCAAGCGGCATCCCAACAACAATTACAGGCTGTCCTACACGAACCTCACTACCAATTCTTGCAGGTATTTCCCGCTTCTTAACTTTGAGGATTGCCAAATCTTGCTGTGGTTCTTTTCTTTCTACTGTTGCTTCTTGTACCCTGTCATTAAAATCACGAACCCAAATTTTATCTATTGAAATCCCTTCTGGGGGATTGACGCAATGGGCCGCTAAAAGAATTTCATTGGGAGAGACTACAACACCACTACAAAGTGCTCCGCCTGTTCTTTCACCTTTTCTTAAACGAATGTGAACTAGAACAGTGGATTTGGAAATTCTCTTGGCAACGGCAACATCATGGGGCGTACAGGCAGAAAACAACAAAGAAAGGGCGACAAGCCCCAATAAAAACTTTTTCATAACGGGATTCCTTATGCGGCAGATTTATACGGCGGGGTTACTGAAGGTCTTCCAAAACTAAATACTTTAAAGCTTCTCGTTTCGTCACTTCTCTAAAATCTTCAAAATGGTCGCACTTGGGGCACTTCTCACCCAAATAGTATTTAGAATCCTCTTGCTTAATAACAATTTCAAAATTGTTATTGCGTTGACAATTAGGACATAAAATTCTATTTTCAGTGAATTTGATCATTGGAACCTCGGCAGTAGCGATCATTTTAGTTTACCTATTTCTCCTGGTCTTAGCGAACATTCTTACGTATCATATCGTTCAAAAGCTTTTGCGCGTCCCGGTCAATAATCGTAACAAACTTCATACAATTTTTGCAGAAAATACTGAAACGAGAAGCCGCTTTCGTTAAGGTTCCATCCTCAGCGCGTATATAATCGATTGGAGTTTTCACTACTTTATCTTCTGTCAATTCCAAACGACAATTATTGCAATGGCCGTAAACAACTTCTTTTGGCTGCTCGGGAACCATTCCTTCTTCTTTTCCACTAAATGCAGCTTTTGATTCCTGGGCTAAATCGTCACCAGCTACTTGGACAGGCTCTGGGGCCTTTTCTTCGCTCTTTGGGGCCTCTGGCTTCGCTAAAATCGCTTTAAATGGGTCCTCACGAACTGGGATTGACACTTCCTTACCGCCATTTCCATCACTCACGTAATATTTCTCACTCATCGTTTCTCTCCTTTTAAAAACTCCTCTAAAATTTGCACTGTTCTTGATACTCCAATCCTATCTGCTCCTGCATCCAACATCATGTTGAAATCACTAAGCGTTTTTATATATCCGCTGGCCTTCACCTTAATTTTAGAACCCTTTGAGAAATCTTTGAGCATTCTGACATACTCGGCTGTCTTGGCTGGTGCCAATTCTACATTGATTCCTGTGCTCGTTTTCAAAAAGTCGCAATTAGTTTCAATGCATAATTCAGATGCTTTTTTGATTTCGTCATCTGTAAGCATTCCCACTTCTAAAATTATCTTAAGGGTGGGATGAAATTTATTTATAAAATCTGGAACTGCTGATCGTAGAGCTTCTAATTCATGTTTCACCCTCAACCAGTCGTGGGTTTTTACGGCACTCAAATTGATTACGACATCGAACTCAACGGCCCCATCATTGAACGCTTGCTGCATTTCTGCCACTTTTGATTCAATACTTGATGTGCCAAATGGAAAGCCGATAGTTGAAGCTACATTTATATTCAAATTTGTATCTGTGTGGATGTAGGAATGAAGCAAACTAGAAACTAGAGGAACATGAAAGGAATTGACACAAACTGTACCAACCTGATATTTAATTGCGTTACGGACTAGCTCTGTATAACTGCCTAGAGGTTCCTGGGGTTTGAGAAGAGTGTAATCAATAACCTTTGCTATATCCATTCTCTTTCTATTATACCACCAATCGCCCCTATCGTCAACCCTTACTGAAAATAAGTATCCAACACTTCCAAGAAATCTTTTTGATTTATTGGTCTTCCCATCTTCTTAATTTCATCAAGTGCGTAAGCCATGGAACGCTGAGGATTTTGCCCGTATCTTATACCGTCGTTGTAGAACCTTAACGCGATTAGCATTGCTGGACCGTACTCACTTGCAATTGCATCTTGGGTTGTCTGGTCCAATACTTCATCGAGAAGAGAAGCTTGCTTTTGAGATGCCCAAAATTTTGGCTTTTTATTTATAGCTTTTTGAAGAGTAGGAAAGGGATCAGTTATTTCTATTCCTTCTCCATCTATATCTCCAACTAAAATTGTCTCGCCTTTCTTGAAATGTTTTGCTATAAAATCGTCTAGGTAGGAAGGAACTTTATTTACATCTGCCACTTGAATTTGAAATCCAGATCCTGCTGGTTCATTAGATATTCTGGACCATCCCCGATCATACATTTCTTTATTCATTTTATCTAAATCTTCAGACGGATTAATGCCATATTGTTTTAATGTTTTTAGATTTTGTTGTATCCATTTGCCGTGCCCTGCTGAGAATACTTCAAACTCTTTCCCATCTGGGGCAATCCAGAATCTACTGGGAGGGTTGGCTTGTTTTATTAAATTAGCTTGTTTATTCTTTATTGGTTGCCAAAAATTACAAGAAGCTGTTGGTGAGATTTCTCCGTCTACTTTGGTACACGTTTTAGCTTCTGCATTAAAAAATGCACACTCATCACAACGATAATCAACATTTGGATATTGAACATAAACTGCTTCTTCTTTTGTTAACGCTCTTTTATCCGTCTCTAATGCTTTTTCTGCTGTTTTATTTTTTTCTTTGAATTTACCTTCACCATCCCAAAAATTACAACAACCAAACGATTTAATAGTTCCTTCTACTTTTTTACATTTTTCTCTTTCGGGATTAAAATATTCGCAACGACCGCATGTATAACCTATGCCATTATCTACATACCCTGATTTAGGTTTTGAAATTTTAGGATATTCTTCTTTGTTTGAGGGGGTTGGAACTTCTTTTGCCTGTTTATCCAAAGAGCCCATCTTGCCCAACTCCTGGGCAATCTCATCCCTAATTCTTTGGTAGTCTTCTGCCTTCCCACCAACTGGGTCTTGAATCTCTTTGCTACCGAGCAGGAACGTTTTACTCTTAGCTTGTGGAAATTGTTTTACAACTTCTTCTTTCTGCCATTGTTCCATTGTAAGGATTAAGTCAGCGGCGTTTACATCATTAGCGTCTACTTGCTTGGATGTGTGAGGCTGATAGGGAATGCCTTTCTCTTTCAAAGCGACTTCTGCGGGAGGGCTCATAGGTCCTCCCTTGGAAACGTAAAGACCTCTGGAAACAACATTCAAGTCTGGACGGATGGAACGTAAAATATTCTCGGCCATTGGGCTGCGGCATGTATTACCAGAACAGATAATCAAAACGTTTTTAACGGTGCCAAAGGCTTGTTTGAGCATTGCTTGCTTATCCACAATCTCAATTTCATTCCCAAGCTTAGGCGCAATATCTTTAAGAGCAATCAAAAGGTTCTTAAGCTTTGGAAGTTTATCTCCGACCTCTTCAGCTTTCTCTTCTAAATATTCTTCAATAACACTTTCTAAAATGTCGTTAAAATTATCAACCTCAAGCTCGGTTGTAGCAACAGAAAGTTCTTCTATAACTTCTTCGGGGAATAAATCATTATCTTTGTAATAAAGATCGATGAGAATGTGAAGAGCTTCCATCTTAAGGACTGAACAAGGGCCGCAGTGAGCTACTTTGTTTAAATTGGATTGCTTACGCATAAAGGATTTGAAACTACTCATCATAACATTGGAAGAAACTCCGTCGGAGTTCTCAGTTCCCCAAGGTTGCCAAAAGGAATCTCCTGGCTGCTTATTAGGCACCGTTCCGAGATCCCTAGGTCCGAAAAAATAGTTCTGGCTATAATCGTTTACTGTTGGGTCGTCTGAACCTCTATCTGGTTCTGGAATAAAATTAGTTCCGCAAGCTTGACACTTAACTTGTTCGCCTTCTTTTGCTACTTTATTTGATTTGCATTTGGGACAAATAACTATTGGTTCTCCATCATCCCTTTCACGTCTACCTGTTTGAGAATCATGCTTAGCAGGTTCATAAGCAACGGTACCCTGTGGACCGCCACCCATATAAGTAGCGTCTTCCTCGGTTGGATATCCGCCTTCGTAAGCTTTTGTATTTAAAGTGCCAAAAATTTGTCTAACTGCTTTTTCACCTACAACTTCTCCTTGTGGTGTGTGAGCATCTACATCAAAACCCAACGCATGTAATTCATTTATCACATCAAAATGAACGCCATGATACCCATCCCACAGATAAGTATTTCCATCCTCACCAAATAAATATCTTAGTTCGCCTGTTTGAGATCGTGCCAATAACCCCAAAGCTTCATTGGGAGTTGGATTTATAAAAATAGGAAAAAGTGGGGAGGTGCTTGTAAGTCCAATCTCTATAATCTCTGCTTGTTTTTTTAAACTAGCTTTTTTTTCAGGCAATTTCTTCATCAACCATTCTCGTGGAATGTGGTACCTTTCAGTTGCCAATGTCCAAATCTGTGCGGCCAAATCACCTGCGTCATCAATTGTAACAAATGGATGTTGCGTACTCAAGGCTTTTATTTCGTGGGCAGGAACTCCTGCCTTCGTTACAACGTTTATGAGTTTAAGGAGCCACTGATATTCAGGATCAAAAGTTGTAATTTCTTTCTGTCCTCTATTCTCGGGAAGGTCCTGTGGATTAAGGGCTCGTTTGGTTGAACAATCTAGACATTCCCAGTCCATCTCTTTCAATTGTTCTGGAGAGAAATCAGTTGGTTTCCATTCCCCACAAGATGGACAAATGGCTTCTTCTTCGTGCTTTTTAGATAGTTTTCGTAATTGTACTTTCTGACTTGAAACGGCTGCTGGCATGTCTATTTCTTTCAAATCTTCAATCACAACTCTGTCTTTTTTACCATCGGTGTATTGAACATCAGCTACATGTGATGGTTCAAATATTTTTAAAATCGTAACTACTTGGCCATTAAAAATAGCTTCATCGCCAACTTCCAATTTACTTTCAGCAGACTCACGTTCCTCTTCTTCCTCCACCCAGGTTTTTCCATATGTTCGTAAATAATCCGTAACGAGGTTTTTAACTGGACCAGAAGCTCTTTGAAGAAGATATCGAAGAGAATTCTTTTTTGCTTTCTCGTCTAAGAATTCTTTAAACCATTTATGCCACTCTGAAAACTTGTCTAAGAGCTTACCTGTATTGTGGCCCAAGTCATGAAAATGGTCGATAAGAACCATAAGCTTTTGCCAATCGGTTGTGCCCTCCATCTGAGTAATGGTTTTGGCTACTTCAGCCCACAAAGGACCACCATACATGGATTTCCAAGGGGCTAATGCAAAAATCTTGTAGAAATCTGTGGAAGAATAATCGTCAAAATTATGTGGTGCTTCCCACCATCCATCTTCACTGTGAATTTGACCGCTGCTACCGCCTTCACCAGCTTGCTTTAAAGAAGCTTCGGGGAACGCCATGGAAGTGGGTTGGGGAAGATTTAATTGTTTGGGTTGTTTTTGTTCTCTCTTCTTTCTTCGTTTCGCAAATTCTAATTGTAATTGTTTCTTTGCATTTTCTTGAATCTCATCCCAAATTGGAACTCCTTCTTTGTAACGAACCAATTGATGTTCTGGACCTACCGGATGGCTTTCCGCATCAGATACTGGATAATCGTACATGTACTCCTTTATTCCCTCGTCGTCCGTTACAAACACATTGTGAGTTGTGCAATAAGCAACATTGTCTTTTATTGCGTCATTGATAGCTTCGCCTTCACAATCTTCACAATATGTTTCGTCATTAAAAATATAAGCGTCACCTTCTTCCAAACCTTTCTGACAATTATAACACGTATAAGTCCATGATCTATCATCGTCCTCATAAAATTCATGACGACTTCTAAATGGTTCGTCGTGATATTTATAATACGGTTTCAAATCCTCTGGCATGTCTTCTTCAGGAATAGCTTTAACCCATCTTGTAGTTTTAGCTTCATCCTTTAACTCATCCATACCGCGCTCAATGTATTCATCGCGGAGGGACATAATAATCGATTTAAAAATAGAAAGGGCGTCGTAATGTTCGGTGCCTATTTCATCACCTTGTAGGTAGTCTGGAGGTAGGAGGGAAAGGAGATAAAAATCTACAACATCCTGCTGCTGAATAGCTTGCTTCAACAAGTTAGAATGTATCTCTTCTAAACGGGCGAGGATAATTAAAGAAGCTTCTTTTTTAGACAGTACTTTATTACCTGACTTTTTCTGAACAATCCAACTGTCCGTATCAGGTACGTAGACATACTCAGAATCCGCTGGCAAAACTGCGGTGGGCATCTTTTTCATATCAAGCTCTTTTTAGTACGTTCCACCTGTTCCTGTGCCAGTTGCGTTAGGGTCAGCTACCATTATCCATTCTTTATTAATAGGTTCCCAAGCATATCTAAAGCCCTGGGGCGCGGGGGTGGGGGGAGGCACGTTGGACATGTCAGATTCTTTCTCAACGTCTTCGCGCTTTTCAACTTCGGTTGCATGTTCTGGTTCAACCCTCTCGTGTTCAGGTAATGGATGAGAAAGTCCTAAAGAGTCTTCAACAGACCAGAGAAGATTTTCCATCTCTTCTAATTTAGTTTGTTGTTCTGGAGCAATTTCCTCTCCAACCCTTTGTTCGAGCAGGTCAATTCCACGCTCGATGGATTCAATAAGCTCTGGAGTGGCGATAACCTTCTCACCTTCTTGAGCTTGCTCTGAAGTTTCAGCGGCTGTTTTAACTGGAGGATTTGAAAGTCTTTCAGTCACTGCGCTCATGCGATCTTTAAACCCTTGTATCTGTTGCTCTAGAGAAATATTCTGGTCTGCTCTCTTTCCTACTGCTTTCTCATGGCGTTTCTTTGTGCATTTACCACAAACTGGCCATTTGGAAAGGAATGCTTCAGGACCCAAAGGTTCACCACATTCTTCACATTTTGTATCCATTGCACCAGCTTCTTTCTTGGATTCTGTTGGGGTAATATACTCATGCCCATATCGTTCTTTATGATTTGGGTAAACTAAATTTCCGCAATCACAACGTTTAAGTTTTTCAGCAGCCTCTTTCTTGGATAATGGATGCAATGAACCTTGATGCTTAAAATATTCAATTTGTCCCAAACGCTTTTTAGCTTCTTCTTCAGTGTCATAAGTTCCAAGCTTCTTTTTGTAATCGTGACTGTAAATAACCCATTTCCCATCTTCGTGGCGAATGTGGGAATCTTTATTTAAAGAGCTTTCCATCTCCATATCTTCCTGCTCACGTTCTTTGCGTTTATTGGGACAACCAGTTTCATGACAAAACACACCGTTAATCATAGCTGCATTGCATTGATCGCATCCACGAGCTTCTTTTTTCTCTCCATGAGGCATTCCACAATGTGCTTCTACAGCAAACCTTCCACATGTAGGGCATTTCTCATCTTCTTTCCCTACAAAGTTTCCATGACAGTCTGGACAATCTTTGGCTGCTTCTTTCTTACTATCACAAATACAAATTTCAGTTGGCCCAACATGTCTGTCATTTGCTTCATTACATTCTTTCGTGTGTGGAACTATTTTCTTACTTTCTAAATCATTCAAACTTTCTGGTGTGGCCGGAGGAGCTTCAACCGCTCTCCAAATAACGTTTGTGCTGTTGGCCGGACAGGATACTAGAAGCTCATGCCCACTTTCAGCCAACACTTCATCTTGATGATTTTCATGTGGAACGAGATTGGTTTCTGGAGCGGCAAATGCTGCAAACTTCTGTATTGGTGCCCAACCTCGAAGAGTTCCATCTAATGATGCAAACTTAACTTGTTTCTTTGTTTTATCAACATTTAAAATAGAGACAAACGAGCCTTTCTTCAAGAAGGCGAGGTTGCTTACAAGCTTGGCCATTTTGGGGCCGTGTTTTTCTTTTTTATGTGCGTCATATTCTTCCCACGATTTAAATTCCATATTGCAGATTGCACACTTGTTTGATGCTTCTTTGTGATTCAAAATAGCTTTCTCAATGGCATAAGAAAGATGCTCCTGACCCATTTCGGCTTCGGAGGTAATTTTACAAAACTTATCGCCATTGGACAAAGATACATCGTAAACGTATTCATTCTCTGCTGTCTTGGCTAAAGGATTAACAACGAAAAGCTTTTCAGCTACTGTAATATTTATGGAATTTTTATTGAGGGAGGCGTGAACATGCTTTTTAAATTGTTCTTCAATTTCTTCTTTTGTTCTGGCTCCGGTACCGCTAAAATGCCAGTCACCTTCTGAACAATCTGCCATAGCATCGTCAAGGCTTTTAATCTTCAAAGTGTGCTTCGCATCTTTATCCAAAGAAGATTCTAAAGGCAAAGAATTCTCATCGCTGTTAGGTGCTACCAAAGCTCCCATAGAACGATCTCCACCATAGCCTGTGGCTTTCTCCTGTGGGTCTTTATCATGCGCTGGCGTTAAATCAATCACTTTAAGTTTATTGGTTCCACCACTTCCATTTTCATCTTCTGCGCGTTTTTCTTTGCGTACTGTAATTCCTGGGTCAAATCCATCATGCTCAACCAAACCTCTTTTAACTTCATCAGCCGATACGCCTGGAACATAAAAAACTTTATTTATAACTTTACCGTTAAGAATAACATCCCAGCCCTCGTGGACACCAGCAGCTTCTTTCTCAGATTTTTCTTCAAGGGCTTTCTTTGCATCAGACAATTTCTGTTCTAAACGATGGGCCCAAACTGCCTCACCTTTATCATAAGCCGTTTTAATTTCCTCTTCCAAATCCTTAATCATCGCTGAAAGTTTACCTTTGTAATCAGCTTCGAGGTTGTACACCTGTTCGCGGGGAACATAATCGGTTGGAGACTTTGCTTCCACTTTGAGACGCAAATCGGAAGGATAATACGCACCGTAATCGCCATGGGCGGTTTTCAAATGTCCTTCATTCCACTTAACGTAAATTAAAGGATCACCATTAACTCCAGCTTCGCGGATAACAGTACCCCAACTTCCAGGAGTACCACGAATGGGTTCCACTTTACTATCAACTGCAAATTTCTCGACGGTAGATTCTTTGGTTACTTCGGTGGGTGCTGGGGAAGATTCCTTGACAACTTCGGCTGGTTGTGCAACAGCTTCCACTTTGGGAGTTTCGACGGGTTTAGATGCAGCAGCTTCTTCTTTCTTCTTTTTGCGCTCAATTCTCTTATCTTCTTTCTCTTTGACAAGACTCTTGAGATTTTGGATAGCTTCCGTCACCTCTTTAACTTTAGCTGGTGAAAGTTTAGAATGGTCCATCTCCTTGAGTTTTTTCTCAAGTACACGAATCTGGGTTTTGTATCCTGCGAATTTTTCTAGCATAGTGGTGTCCTCGTTACGAAATTTTCATTATGTTTCTTGGTTGCTCTGTCCTAAAATTGTGTGTAAGTTTGTCCTCTAAAAGTGTCTCAACGGCCATTTCGTATACAACAAAATCTCTTATGAAACAAATACAGCCATCTTTAAGAAGCACCGTGTCTCCCACGTTTATAGGGATTTCATAGGCATCTTTAAACATGGCTGACGACCTCTATTACTTATTTAAATTCTCTTTTTCCTCTACTGATTCTTTGGAAACTTGTTCGTCTGAAATCCTGGCAATTACTTCTTGTCCGTCTTTTTCTACTACAGCCCACGGAGATTTAATTTCTGCAATTTTAATAAAAATCTGCTCCTTGGTTGCTCGGTTCTCAATCTCTTGTGAAGCCTTTTTAGGCTCCTCAGATGTGGGAGGAACGTATTGTGAACAATGCCCATCATCTGTGGGATGTTCGTATTTGCTGTTTCCACATTTTGCACATGGAGGAGATCCAGCTTCTTTCTGTGATGCAAGCTTATTGAACTTTGGGCTGTCGTGTCCACTGATTGTGTGGCTCTTGCCATTGGCGCTAATTGTGTAATGGTATCCGTCCAATTCAGTCACTTCCCAACTAGAACCTTCTGGAAGTAGAAAGCCTTCTTTTGTCATTATGGTTCGCGCTAAACGAACAATCGTACCAATATGAAGCTCGGTGTCTGGATCACGAACCAAAGCGGCATTTTTATGAACTTCCCCAGGCTGCGCGGTTACATCTGTTCTTTCAGACTCTTCGCGGCCAACACCCAACATAGTTTTCGCATGTTGTTCATCAGTCTCGGCGTAAGCGTCAACCTTTCCACCTTTGGAAAGGTCATCGTTGACATCTTTTAGCTGCGGCTTGTAAAGCTCTTTCTCCGTAGCTTGTTTAGGAGTTTCATCTTTCTTGTAGTCAGCAAAAGCTTTAAATGTATCAAGTTGTGCTGACATTCCAGTACCTTCCAAGAGTTCCTTTTCAACTGCTTTACGGTCAGATTTAACGTCTTTCTTTGCGGCTTCAAAATATTCGGTAGCGTTCTCAGGAAAATCCTGCTTAGCATGGCCGCGCATTTCAGCAATCATTGAAGCAAGCGTAAAGTCACTGAGGATAGAAACGTCTCTGCGGTAGTCATGCTTAAGAGTTTCTTCAGTTGTCTGAAATGGTTCATAAGCCGCTTCCTTCGTAATTTCATCACGAACAGCAAGCTCGGCTTCTATCTTCTGGTCAGCTTCTTTAACTAAAGCTGGTTCGTCAATTCCCATCACTCCATCAACCCATCCAGAAGCTTTTACTTTCTTCGTAAATTCCTGTTGGGCATCCGTGGATGCTTCTTTGTTCAAACTGAACAACTGGTCAATCCATTTTGCCATTGTAATTCTCCTTAAATAAAATCTACTTTAATCCAACTTTTTTCAATATTTTCCCGTATTGTTCGGAAGCTTCTAAAAGATTTATTCTATTGCCTTTACTGCTGTTCCTTGATGGAGTTAAATATTGAAGATTCCACGGAACATTTAAACCAGAAACTTTTTCTCCATTTATGGGTACGATATGATCAACGGTTAATTTTGTCGGGCATCTTTCATAAAAGTTAACAACTTTAACAAATAATTTTTTGGATAACCACTTTGGAGTTGCTTTTCGTACTTTATGCCTTCTAACATTTGACTGCGCTTTCGCTTTTTTAGGATTTTTTCTTCTCCAATCTCGAAGATTACGTCTGCACTTCTCTTTATTTTTATTATAGTATTTTTGTAAGGATCGTTTTCTATTTTCTGGCTTGGCTTTAATACGCCTCTTTTGTCGTCTTTTTATTCTATTAGAATTTGTCCCATAATATTCTTTCATGTGTTTTGAAATATGAGATTTGTTATTTTTTCTCCATCGTATGGCACTTTTCTTGTGAGTAATTCTATTTCGTTTGAGGTGCCTGTAATAACTTGCAAGAGCCGCCGCAGCATTACAGGACTTACAAATTGTATTAAGACCATCTGAAGACGCTTTTAATTTTCCAAATTCAATAATATTTTTGAACGTTTCGCATGTTCTGCACTTGCGTTTTTTCATGGCCAATCCAAGTCTGCGTTTTCGTCTTCCGCTTCTAGCAAAGCGTCTTCGATTTCTTTCTTGACATGCTTTTTGTTGTAGCCTGTCTTAACTCTGTGGACTTTTGTAGACGGGTCCATATCGGACGGCCAAGTTAGCCGAATCTTTATTTCTTCTTTACCCATATTGTTTCTCTTCTTGTTCTCCTAAAATTAAATTAAAATATATAAACGCAGCATACATCCTAATAATACCAGTTTTTATTATATTTTTAAGGGGTTTTTCGTCACTAGGGCTGGGAAGGTTTAACTTGAGCACCAAGACCCCTTGCTTCGGCAAGGAGGTCCACAAAATCAAGATTGTCCAAATCTGCCTCTTTAACCTTGTATTGCTGGGTAATATCAAAGGTCTTATCCCCAAACAATTCCTGGTGCATTAGTTTGGCAGAACGCATCCACTTCTCTGTATTTTCTTTTGTGGAAAATACTTTAATAATTTTATCTGAAAGTCCGTTAGGGTCAAAGAGGGTTACAATGTAGAGCTTCATAAAATTACCATTTTAATTCTTCCATCGAATATTTTCTTCCCATTTCTGTGGTTTGAAATTTGTATAATGATAGCATCTTTTACAATCATCGGGATCGGACAAATCGAATTTAAAAACTGGAACTTTATGCCCTAGGTTCCACTTACCTTTCCCACTTCCATAATTATCCCAATTCATCCAGGATTCAAATTGGGATTCAATATATTTTCGAAACCCAATAACATCAATACCAAACTTAATTTCAAAGCTTGGATAATTTCGTATCCGCCGGACACATAATGTCAGAAAAGAGGCTAATTTATTTTTATTCTTGAGATGAAGATCATAGTTAAAGGTTTTAGCAGAATCTCTTTTGTTACGTTGTTGCTCTCTATTAGTGGACCATTTACAATTATTTGGCTCGTAGTTACCATCAACATCAATACGATCAATGGAAGTGTTATTTTCACCAAACTCTTTAATGTGGGAAAGATAGGATTCATACATATCTTTCATAAAATTTTCAAACTTAAGCCAAGATCCGCACACTAGAATGTTTCTACCTCCGTAATCATTAAACCATTTGCTTCGCGGATTGGTGCATCTATTAATAATACCTTCCCATGTCGTATAAAATTTAGTGTGGGACATGCCGTGCGTAGTTATTAATTCTTTTCGTAAACACCCACATGAGTTGGATCTGCCTTTTACTAAATTATTTCCTATAAAAATCTTAGAATTTCCACAGTCGCATTGTCCCAACCAAATAGATTGATTCCATTTATCCGTACCCACTCTTTTAGTAATTAAAATTCTACCAAATCTTTTGTTTATTAATTCTAAGGGCTTTCGCATAATTTTTTACCACTTCATTTTTAAAATGCTTTTCATAGGAGGTTTGTTTCCTGGACTAACTATGTGGTGAACTATTCCTTTAGCCAACGCCTCGTCCGGGAAGTAATATCGATTTAATGAATTATTAAGAATTTCCATCCATTCTTTCTCAGACACTTTGGTTCGGGAAGCGTAAAATTTTGCCCAACGCTCGAAATATTGGAGATGAAGCTTCGCTTCAACATTGATAGCGGAGAGAGTTTGAAGCCCTAAAGAAGCTGCACCACTGTGACACATGAATACAGTATTGGGATATGAGATTCTATAATCCCCTGCGACGAAAATATCAAACGCCGCACTCATAGCCTTCCCAAAAGCCATTGTGATTACTGGGTTATCTATTGTGGAAATGATGTCCACAACGGCTTGGCTGTCATTGATTGAACCGCCATAACTGTTAACGTAAATCTGTATTGGGCCTTTTTCTTGAGCCAATTTCATAAGGGGAATTGCGGCCTTCTCGATTACATTCTCTCGAATGTCACCATTGAGCAATATGATTCTCTCTTCGAGAAGTTCTTCATACGTGCTGTGGGCATACTCATCGAAAGGATGAGATGGTGAAGGAGGTGTTGCGTTTTCTTCTCCCTCGTCAGCGCGTTTTTCTAGGTCCGTCTTGTTCTGGGCCATTGGGTTCTCCTAGTGCTCCTCGTTCTAAATCCTCAGCCAACTTTTGATTTTGACAGGCGTTATTCATACCACAGCTACGACAAATGGAATTGATTGTTGCTTTATCTATTGGGTTGCCCAACTTCGCGGATACTTTTGTATCTATATCGTCTTTCATCATATCCACCATGCAACAATCCTGGCAGATTGGGTGTCCACTGAATAACGGGCATGAATAGAAAATTAAATGATTTCCAGACCCACATTCGCACATCGAACAAATATGTGGATCTTTTTCGAATGTGTCGTTTATAATCTTTGGGTCCATTATTTAAGCAGGGTAGTTATGTCGGAAAAACAAGTGTACAACATTAAGCTGGCCAGCAAAAGCATCCCTACAAAATTCCATACCAAATACACTTTGTTCGAAAACTTTTTGCCCCTAATACCTTCAAGCGTGTACAGAAAGACGTGGCCTCCATCAAGTGCAGGTATGGGGAAAAGATTAAACAACCCCAAGCTTAAAGAAATAAGAGACAAGACAAATAAAAATTGTGCCGCTCCCTCTTTGGCTGAGGACATCAGAATTTTTGTCACCATTATCGGGCCCGATAATCCAGACCCTTGTGCTGCATCTTTGGCTGCTGGTAACATTCCAAATATCCATTTTAAGCTGGTTGTAATAACGAACGAGCACAATTTAAACGCTTGTCCCAGTCCCGCTAAAATAGGCCATCCTTTGAACAAAACGAGGAGGGCAAAGATTAGTCCAAATCCAAGGATAAGGTTAGCCACAGGGCCAGCTAGGGCTATCAGGGAACGTTTGTACCATGGTAGACTGAAAAACCCATTCTGTACGTTACTTTCTGGGTCCTCGCCAGCGCACTGGACGTACCCACCCAAAGGGAGAGCGGAGAGTTGGTACTGCGTATCTCCAATCTTTTTGGAGAAAATAACTGGACCAAACCCCAGGGAGAATTTTAAAACCTTTACACCAAACAGTTTGGAAACAAGCATGTGGGAAGCTTCGTGGATTCCAATAACCGCAGCAATTCCTAAGATGACAGCAAGTATATTTAAAATCATATCAATCCTTTCTTTTTTGCGGCCTCTTCAATAATGTCCAGATTGTCACCCACAATTATCTGATGAATCTTTTTATCCCGATTATTTTGTCCGGGGGGATTTATTGGGGGTGCCGCTCCTGGGTAATTTAATTTGGAAGTTGCTCTCTTCGTCACGGCATTAATTAAATATTTATCGTTGTACTTAATTCCCATATTTTTACACTGGTTTTTTACTTGTGTAGATTCACGCCAAGCATCACACAACAAATCAAAATCATCGTAATCCAACTTTTGTAACTCTTTAAACAACTTATGTAGGTTGCTCATGTCAAATTCCCCTTTTCAAATCTTTTGCTTTATAAACTTGCTTGTCTTTTATGTTCAGGTTTGTTGGCGTCAGTGGAGCAAATGCGTCAACACCAAACTTTCCATCAACAGAGCGGTCGAACATGTTATAGTAGAAAGCGCGGTCTTCTTCTCTTTCAGCTTGTTCCTGTCGAAGAAGTCCATCACCCTTTTCTGAAAGCTTGTAATTGTAATCCTCTTTGGAAATCATGTAGTTGTTCTTTGTCCTCGCTTTTACGATGTATTCAGTGGGGACCATTTCAATTATACCATACTCAATGGCTTTTTGAAAGAAGGCTTCAAACTTGGCTTGATGGGTTTTAAATTTGCAGTTTTGAATTGGGATGTGAACGAAAAGGCGAGTGCCTAAGTTCACCGACTCCATCCAACCATGGGGTTTGTCGTCACCAAAAAGACAAAGCAAATTAAAAATATTCTCTCGTTTCCATTGTATCATATCAAATTCCTTTTCTTTGCAAGCTGCTCAACGTAACTTAAATTGTCCTGATCAAATTCCTTACATTCACAATCTAACATTTCTAGACCGTCATTAAAAGATCCGGCACACTTGTAGTGTTTGAGTTCGGGAAAATGAATGGATTGTGTGTGCCCGCATTTACAAAGAACATCCATCACACAAGTCCTCGTTCTTCCGCCAAGTCTTCAATGTAGGATAAATTGTCCAATTTAAAATCCTGACATACACAAATATCATCGCCTACGCAATACTTTACAATACCAATAATTTCGTGGTCAACATGAAAACGTAATTTGTGTGAACAGATGCATACGTTATCCAAATCCAGTCTCACACCAATCCTCGTTTTTTGGCAAGTTCTTCGATGTAAAATAAGTTGTCCAGTTGAAACCTGTGTTGCCATTTATCTTGTGGCTTGCTTTCAAAAAAGCAAGAATTACAACCATCACCAGTTAAATAATGGTGAATTAATTCGTGTCCACAAATGCAAAAATAAAGATCTTCCGCACTATCTGGACGTACTTTCCACGGCTTATTCGTACACTGGTTCCAAGCAACTGTCATCGAATGTCTGAATAGCTTTCTGAATGCGATAACCCTTTTGAATAATCCCAGGCTTTGTTGGGTGGGCTTTCTGGAATGGAATCTGAACATCACCGAAAGCTACTTCCACAACCTTAACGCCTGAAGGTGCTTTGGTAATCTTTGTAACAGTTCCCACACGGCCTTTCCAATTTACTCCACCTTGAATCTGCGGGTACTTTTCAGATACGCGCACTTTAGCACCAATTCTCCAAGGATTCTGGTTAAACAGCGTAGCGGCATCAACCTCTTCTAAAATAACTTCTTTGGCTGCTTCTGGTTTGGCAGCATTGGAATCTGCTGTGATAACAGCTTGGGCTGGCTGGATGGCTGGCGCGGCTGGATGAACCACTTCTTTCTGAAACTGTTGAGAAAGAAGCGTTATTGTTTCTTGCATTTTTTGCAAGTCGGCCTTTGAGATCGTAACTTGTTCTACCTCTTCTCTAATATCTACGCCCTTTGATAAGTCTTCATTCATTTAAAAGCTCCTTTATTTTAATCCTTCCTTTTCTAAAATCTTACCGTACCATTCTGATACTTCAATTAAATTTACTTTATTATGTTTCTTAGAATTTTCTGATTTAGTTAAATACTGCATATTCCAAGAAACATGCAAACCCCAAACTAACTCATTTTGAAGCGGAATAATATGGTCCGTTGTCATGCCAGTTGGTTTCTTCTTTTCAAATTCTAATATACTTTTCCAATCCGTCCAAGCAACAATGCGGATATTACGATTTGTTTTACATTTCATCCTAGCAATTCGTAAAACTTCTGGATGCTTTTTTATCCATTCTTTATGTTTTTCATTACTTTCGGGCCTGTGTTTAGCCCTCCACTGCTTAAAATAATCTGGGTGTGCTTCTTTCCATTTCTTGTTATCCTCAGAAATTTTATGTCTGTTATTTTCATCCCATATATTTTTTCGAATAATAACACAAGTGTTGCAATTTCCCCACTCATCTCTACCAACAACAGAAATGTCGTGACCATTTATACAGATGGGTCTACTTCTAGAATCTTTATTGGGATCAATACGATTTTTAGATTTTTTACATTCATTGCACTCACGCCATTTGTTTCGTCCACAAACAAAAGTATCGTGGCCATGCTTACAAATTTGTTTTTTTAGATTTTTAAATAACATAAAATAATCCTAATTCTTTAAATTATTGTTCAACTCTTTGTAAAAATCTTCTGACCTATCTTTTCCCATTAACGCTGCTCCATGTGCCTGTTCTAGTGAAACACACACAGCCTCAATCTTTTCAGGAATTACAAGCTCTTTTATCGCAAGTCGTAGTAGGTCCAAGTTAACTGTGTAGCCAACAAGGTAGTCACCGATGAGCTTGTACGCCACCTTATTTTTAAATACCGTGTTACCAGTTTCAAAGACGGTTTCATAACTTTCAAACGGCGGCTTCTGTGCTTTTTCTATCTTTCCTTCCAATTCTACGTTATAGAGTCGTGCGAACCGGATTTCTTGTTCTGAAGCCCAATTGAGTTTTTTCAAATAGTCGGAAGAAATTTTAAAAAGCTTTAAAATTAAATTGAAGGTAGTTTGCTTTAAAATTCTAACTAACCTGCTGTCGCGGCAAACTGGGCAATCTATATAAACTCCAAGGGTATTAATTACCCAACCTTCATTTTGGCAACGGTAGCATTCTGGGTTCCAGTTCATTTCTTTGACCCCTTTAAAATTTCAGCAACTTGTCGTGCTACTTCTTTTAACTGTTCATCAGAAAGGTTGATATACAATCGTGAACATGCATCATCAACTGTAATTACTAACGGATGTTCATCCATTACTTTGGTTCCTCAGTGACACTCTTCTCTACTGCCTGAACTTGTTCCGGTGACGGCGTTGCAAGCTCAACCTTTGGAGCTTCCTCTGCTGGCTTAGGTTCGTTTGCTTTTTTAATCACTTCGCCAATAGCTTCGGTTAATTCAGCTTCTGTAATCAAACCTTTTTTAATCATCAGGGCTTGCAGAGCCGCGTTCCTAACTGCTTCGCCTGTAATTCCCAATCGTGCTGACTGCTCAACCTGTTGAATATAGCTTCCTAAAGTTTGTAAATGACCCCACAATGTTGTATCACGCATGTCTTATCTCCTCTTAGTTTGTTAAGTTTCTTTGCTTTGCAATATCTTCTACCAATCGTAAATTATCGAGTTTGAAGATTTCACATGAACAACTAAAATCATGAATTGGAATATCTCTTACGTTCAAGTATTCATGAATCCATTTACTATGTCCACAAATACAATACTCTTCCATAACTATACCATGGGGCGCAAAGATTTAACAGTGCTGCCAATCGTTTTTCCAAACAAATGGTCGATTTCATGTCCTGCTATTTTCGCGTCATATCCTGTAAACTGGTACCTAACTTTTTCTCCAGTAAGCAAATTCGCGTCTACAACTAGAGTCTCTGGACGTTTCATTTGGACTGTAAGCCCTGGACACGACAAGCAAGCTTCTAGCATAACAAGCTTCTTTTTACTATACATTGCAATAGTGGGATTAATCAAAACCATTTTCTTTGTTCGTTCTTCAACATCCAAAACACAAATGGATTTATCTATTCCAACTTGGTTTGCTGCAAGCCCAACCCCATTGTAAGCAGCACAAGATTCTAAAAGATCCTGAATCAATTGTTCAAGCACCGGGTCGTTGAAGTCAGTTACTGGCTTACAAGGCGCATTGAGGACGGCTTCGGTGTAAAGTCTAACGGGAAGAATCATGCGTCCTTTTTTAAATATGCTCTAGCGCGTTCCAAAAGTTGCACCAATGTTAAATTGTCTTCAATCTTAGTCGTTGTAACCGCTTTCAAAATTACTTTCTCTCCCTCAAATACTTTATCAGTAATTCCCACAACCATATGAAATGAAATAGTTTTCTCGTCATTCTCTAAAGCGGAGAAAATTAAAGGGTACAAAGGAGCCCATGTATATCCAACTTTAAGAAAACAATCATTAAATTTTGATGGGAGTTTCATATCAAACGAACCGCCATTCCATTCGTATGTTAACTCATTATCAGTAGTAATCTCTTTCACTTCTTTCAAAGAGACTCCCGTTAACTGAAATGTTCCAGTGGTGCTCCAAGTCTGGGGGGCAATTACATTTGGACAATAATGCCCAGCCTGTGGAGTATAAAATTGATTACAAAAACTACATTGAATGTAATTGTAAGAGGTTCCACAAATATGGGAAAGTCCATTATAATATTGTCCACATGAGGAACAACAAGATTGGTAAATCCCAGCACAGTTACAAGGTTGCCATCCATGAATTGGGCATGGATTTGTGCCTATACTTGTGAAAGAAGTATTTGAAGCTATGGTTACATTATTCATAAAATTTTTAGTTGTCCCTTACTAATACCTGATTTTATTACGTTTTTACGTCGGGCTCTGACGAGGAAAATTGTGAGCCAAAAACACTGAAGCCGTCAACGGAAATTCCTCTTTAAAATATTCTAGCATCGCTTGCGCTATCTCTTTCACTTCTGGCATTTCACTTCTTAAATTTGTATTTAAAAAGGGCATCAAATCATTCAAATTCATGGTGAGGTACAATTCAGTGAATCTTCCCCCTGGTAAGATGAATTCGAGTTGATGAACCGATACGTTTTGCTTAATCAGTTTGTTAAAAAAGTTAAATAGGAATTTGTAGAAGTTCTGGTATTTGGTATTCATCTCACTGCTTTCAGCATCTGGCATTTTCTGCCCACCTTTAAGAAACGTAGGTGGAACGTAGGCAAGCTGTTCAATCTCTGGGAGTTCTGTAAGAACGGCAATGCGGTAATACCTGAAAATATAAAGAAGAGAGCTTGGGATTTTCAGCTTAAATGTAAAATTGTAGTGTTCGAAAGCATCAATCATACCATCGTTAAAGAATTGTTGTAGGGGCAACTTCAAATCTCGGTATGTTGGATGAAGGTCCTTAATCGTTTCTACAAGAATATTGTCCGTACCATTTGAATCAATCTTCTTGATGTAGCCAGAAATTAAAATACGCTTCATATAAATCCTTTGCTTTTAGCTTCTGTTTCTATAATATCCAGGTTGTCGCACGTCGGGCTACTTATCTGCTTTAAAATATCATGCACTTTAAATTCAGTCCATTCGTCGTCCAGCCAAACTCGTGTATTAGCTGGCAGCAAAGCGATTAAATCCCCTTCTGTCTTTGGGAGGGAGTCGGATGGAATGGTTAGAAAGGGTTTCATATCTTTCATGTATTCCTGCGCGTCTTTATCCGGGATTTCTTTATCGTAATAATCCGACAGCCAATCACACCCGCTACAAGAACCAAACGAACCTTTATAAATTAGAAGGTTGGAATCTTTGTAAATCAAAGCTACGTAATCGCCCTGGTAGTCTCCGTATTCAGCATACGACCACAAGGTTCCACACAGGTAGCTTGCGATAAGTTCCCCGTAATTACTTGGGTTCTTCATCCTGTTCCTTTGGAATCAGTCCTTTCTCTTCAGCAGCATCTTCGATAATATCCAAATTGTCGCCCTCAATAATCTTCAACAATTTAACGTATGGAGGATGAGGTGGATTGTAACGATTTATGTACACTTTTTGGAACCATTGCTTGAATCGTTCGTATGTAAATTCTGTACCTGTGTTTTCAAACTCAGTTCGAGCATCCCTTACTTTCTCAAGGAATTCAAAAACTTCGTAGCTATCTTTATCTGGGAGTTCAAATAATTGACGGAAAAGCTTATGTAGGTTCATACCAGTCCTTTTTTCTTTGCCATCATTTCAATGTGTAGGAGGTTGTCTGGAATGTACGAACAACAAACACATACGCCATCATCCGTCGGACTTGCATTTACTCTACCACCATTACACCATTCATCCCATATCGGTGCATCCACTTTACCATGGTATTTCTTTTCGTGTCCACATTGACAAATAATATCGTTCTTCACACTAAATCTTTTTGTTTTGCCAGAGCTTCAATATAGGAGAGATTGTCCTGATCAAATTCCTTACATTCACATTCACACATTTCTAACCCATCGTTAATCCAACCATCGCACTCAAGATTATTCATATTCCAATGCGTATGAATGCGTTGTACATGACCACACTTACACAAAATATCTGCATTATTCATCTTCTACCATCTTTAAAATTGGCCTCATATCCTTTCCTGGAACCTCAATAAATTCTGTTCGGGATTGCAGCCTGGAATAAATATTAGGACCAAAAGCATTTAGAAACTCTTCAGGTGAATTGTTGCTTGTGATAATCGTTGGACGAAACTCAGACAACCTATCATCCAATACGACCAATAGTTGCCGTTTATCCTCATGGGGATTCTGTGAAAGCATATTCGAGGATACTTCATCAATCAAAAGATAGTCGGCATTGTAAAGAGCTTCCTGGTATTTCTTTGCACCGTCGTCGAATGTCTTGCAGAGATCTACGAAATGTTTGAAATTAATCGCCATAGTTTTGACATTGCCAAAGGGTAGGATGTTTCCATTCTCTCTTTGCCATAGGGGTTGATCGAATTCTCTAACCTGCCTGAGAATTGCATAAGAGAGGTATGTCTTACCCGCTCCGTTATTAGACGACCAAAGGAAGATATTAAGGCCCTTGGACATCGATTCTACACGATTGGAGAAGGTCTTAAGTACTGGTAAAATCTTTACAGATTCTTGAGAGAAAGCGTAGGAATTTAAAGAAGCATTTTTATATTCAAATGGCTCTTCGTTGATTCTAGCGCGGATCATATAAGGTTCTTTTCTTTTGCTAAAAGTTCTACTAAAGTTAAATTATCTAAAATAAATTTTGGGCAATTTTCAAATAGTGTATGTGGATTTACACATTTGTAGCAACTTGAAATAATTATTTTCCCTCCAAGAGAAAATTGATGGCATGATTTTGTATGTAAACATTTTCCACACTTTGTATCGAGCGGGATGTTCACTTACTTTTCCTCTTGGCCTTCAACCTGCCAAGCATCTCTTGCTGTTCATCTTCATCTGCTTCGTTATTTTTAATCTGTCTCTTCTCCATCTCTTTACGCAAAACATTCAGCTTATCAATTTCACCAGACCACCAACTATGTTGCTTCTTCGTGGACCAATACAAATTATCAATTACAAACCCTTGCTTCTTAACTCGACGCATTACGATTGGGGTAAGCTCCTTGGGAAAGGAAGCCTCTTCCCAAGCTTTAAATAATTCTTCGTATGCAGAATCCATCAAAGCCCAACGCCTAAACTTTTTGAGCGTATCAATTGGAATCTTCCACTGGGAAGCATAACGCCTGATAGCATCATGGATAGGTTCCAGGTGCCCATTTAAGGTAAAATACCCTTGCATTCGTTTCAACTGTTTGTTAACCAAAATTCGTCTTTTGTTGTTCTTGTAATAAAAATTGTTGTACGATTTCATGTAAGACGGCTTGTGAAACAAAATTGTCTCCTGCTAGTCTTGACCGTAATCTACCCTAAAATAATTTAAAGAAAAGAAACTTAAGTAGTGTATAAGAAACGTCAACGGCTTACGGTTAAGGACAAATTACTCTTCAGATTCAACTATATCACTTGTTTCGTACTTTTTCAACGCTACTAGGATTTCAATGTACAACAAGTTGTCCAGTATTAAATCGTAATGAATTGTCTTGCCAAGGTTATCGATTAAGTACTCTTTTATCTTCTTCAAAAATTTATCTTTAATGTCGTAATTATTCAAATCCGCCTTTATGTACCATTCTTCAATAGAGGTGCTTACTTCACTGTCAATGACGGTAGGTGTGCGAGTAATTGAATAATATCCAACCATGCGAATTAATTTAACATTGGGACCGATGTTAAACGGCCCTTTCGTAATCGCAAGAACGCAATACAAATCGTTCTTATCTGAATACTTACGGTATAAAATATCTCCTGGTTTAAATTCCATACGATTTTAAAATAGCTAGGTTCTCGATGTAGGTGAGGTTGTCTATTCTTTGCCCATATTCAAGTAACTCATCCATCCATTTCTTTGCATCTTCTACCCATGACTTCTGTATCCGTTTGTAAACATACACACGATGATCCCAATTTTTATCTCGTGGGACTGATCCTACTATGGGAATCAATGCGTAAGTATCCTTAAAATTATTCTTGTGGACATAAACAACATTCCCGTCAAATCTACAAAACTTTCCTACTGGCACTTCATTGATTGGTGTCATAATAGATGCTTTTGTTTGGCAAGGTCTTCTACGAATTTAAGATTATCTAATTTGAATTCTGAGCAATAACAACATTGAGTACCGTGAGCAATCTCAACACTATACGTACAACCCGTTGGTTCTCCCTCCCACCCGTCATGTTCATTTATGTTGTGCCCACAATAACAATACTCAATCATATTTCTTTAGCGCTGCAAGAGCTTCAACGTAAGAGAGATTGTCCAAATGGTATTCTTTCAGATTCAAATCCAACAGCCGTTTGCACAATTTTATAAAAGGTTTAGTGGGTTTCATTCGTGTATATTCTACAATGCCACTACCTACATAAGCAATTGGAGGCTTTTCTTCTCTCCATTTGCTGTTACCCAAACAAGAAGGCCCTGAACTATTTCGTGTAAAGCAAAACATTCTATTGAAGTTGCTTTCAATAAAATCTCCCACCTTCAAATCGCTCCACTCGACTACTTCAGGTTGCTTTTTCTCCTTTTTCATAATCCTGCTCTTTGTCATCAAATACGAAAAGCTGATCGTACTCGTAAGATGCCGGGGTTTCAATTGTTTTATAAAACCGCCACACAATGTCCTCTGGAACCACCTTCTCACGCTCAGCGTTTCGTTTTAAGAGGGTTTCTATGGCGAGGTCCCAGTAGATGAGGTTGACCTTGGCTCCGTGGTTCCTAGCCGATTCTAGGAGGGGTTTACGGGCTTTGCGGCTGTAAGAGGTTGCGTCCCAAACGACATTTTCACCTGCCTTCATATTCTTGTTAAGTTCTCTGAAGCAGTTATTAAAAACCTCTTGATTTCTAGACATATCGTTGGGGGTGCCACAAAGACGTTGCCTTTCGTCATCCATAGAAATAACGTTGCTATTTGTCAATGTGTTTCGATAGGTTGTCTTCCCGGAACCGGGGCAACCAACCAATAAAGTAAGCTCCAAAGGATTCGGTCTATCAGTCAATTTGATAACTCTGTCAATCTCTTTTTGATTAGTATCTTCATCGTGGTGCATTAGAATGTTCCATCTGAAAATAGAATACTGGAGGTTTGTTAATTCCTTCGAATTGGGAATCTGGTACGCTTTCCCATAAATATCAAGGTCCTCACACTTTTTCTTGAATTGGTCAAGGACAATCAAGGACTTTGGAATATCGTTGGCGATTCGACCTTTGAAGTCGGCAATCTCCAGGTTGTAAACAAGATGAGTTGGCACTTCAAGGGACAGGCGCTTGAACCTATCATCCTGTGAACCATCCTCAATCATTCTCTTGGGGTGGCCGTGATACTCAACGAGATTCAGAATCAAGTCCCGCTGTCTAAAATTAAATTGTGGGAAATATTTCTTCAGGAATTCTTTTGCTCTCCACACACCCGCTTTCTCGTGCCCATGGAACGAATTATGTCCATTGGTTTTTAACTTGGCCGTATCTGGTTTCCCCACATCGTGTAACAAAGCTGCAATATACAAAGCAATCCTTGGGAAACCTTGGCGGAGGTTTTGCATCTGCTCAAGCGTCTCTTTCATCACAAGATTGGTATGTGCCAGGACCGATTTTTCTCCGTGCCACTGCGGATCTTGTTGACAATCTTCTAACGGTAAAAGTTCGCCTACGACTTCTTTAAAGTCGTAAAGGTCAATTGGTTGACAATCAAGTATGAGTTGCGTAAACTGTTCAACGGTATTCATCGTGGTCCTTCCAATCTCTTAATGTCATTCGATATTTTATTTATATATTGTTGCATATCATTCGAATACTTTTTGACTGTCTTTAAACTCTTGCAATACCGCCAATACTCGTAAAGGTATTGGACTGCGATAGTGAGGCACCCCACTCCGAAAAAAAGAAAGCCGAACCCCATAAATATACGCAGAGTATACAGCCAAGCAAAAATACCGCCACACACAGTAGATGCTCCAAGCCAAAGAAGAAAATGCTTCATTGAATCCCAGAACACAACCTGTCCACCTTCGATAATAAGGTTGATGAGGTCCTGGGGAACGTCCCTTTCCGTTAACATCAATTCGTGTTTGAGGACGGCTTTCAAGAAAATCTTCCGTTCCTCACTTCCCACAGGATAAGTGAGGTACGCCTTGCGGCGGAATTTTAAGAGGTCAACGCGAATGTTATCTTTATCGTCACTCACACTAATCCCCTCTTCTCAGCTAAATATTCAACAAGGTCGAAGTTGGGCAATTGAAACTTTTTACAGCTTATATAACATTTGCTACAACCTTTTGGATTTTTATCGTTATTTCTAACTTTTCTAAAATCAGCAACGCACTCTTCCCCATTAAAAACCCCATGGGTATGGTTCCACGCAGCGTGTCCACAACGACAGAGGTGTGTGGCTTTAATCTTCATACACTTTAATTATAACAGATTTGCTGCCAATTGTCAATGCTTTTTTCGCTTCCCGTTCTTAATGTTTCTGTTGGCGTTTTTGATTGAAGCATTGAAATACGCTTTGAATTGTGCATCTTCTTTTAGATACCTGCGTTTAATCAGGTTGCAAGCAGCTTTGAGATTCGGTACAATATTTCCCCTTGGTATCGTAACATTGGCCCAACCCGAAAGCTCTCCTTTGTGCCGTTTGGGGGCAATCATAACAACAGGGATGCCCATCATGTTAGCGTAACACCATTCTTGCCACGTTCCATCACTTACTTGATCGCCAGTAAGAACCAACACAATATCGCAACGGCGAATCAACCAAAGATCGCGTTTCACCATTGCTTCTATAATTTTATATTTGAACTTTGTGGAGACACGAGACTTTACGTGTCGGCCCCAAAGCTGTGATTCAGCCGCAGCAGGATCGGCAGCGCGTACACCAATCTTTGCCAAGGCAGCAGAAGCTTCAGCGCGTTCTGCCTGGACTTCCTGGGTAAATCGTCCGGCCATACTGCCCGAAAGATATGCTCGCATTCTAATTACCTCCTAATATTTACATAGTGGATCTAAAGCTTCTTTAATAAGAAGGGCTGCTTCTTTATGCCACTCTTCTGGATGTGCTTCCAAATAGTTTTGAACTATCTGCCATGCTTGTCCTGATGTTAAATGTTTTCCAGAAGGACATCCTAAAGCAGCAGAAATTACTCCATCAATGTATCCTTCTGCATGTCCAATAACCCACGGCATCCCGTCCAGAGGCACAGAAAGTTGCCAATGTAATTCTTGTCCTGTCATATTTGCGTGTACCAATGTAGGTAGTCCAAACATCGCCAATATTAAAATTAATCTTTTCATTTTGTCTCCTCAATTTTATCCGATACGTTCGCCTGTTCCAGAAACTCTTTGTATTGTTTGCCCATGTGATACGGGAACTTCTCAAACAATTTAATAAGCTCTGGCAAAGGAATGCAAATAACTCCTTTGCTTTTCACACAACCTTTAAGGTCGAGATGGAAAGGTTCTGTCAAATCAACCCTCGTTTCTCTGCTTCATTCTCAACGTAATCCAGATTATCTTCAATTGGTATCTTTTGGTCAACCAGTTTATCGTATTCTCGATTAAGGTACCAGTTTCTTATTTCTAGCTTACATACTTCTTTGATATGTTTTAATGGGTCATCAGTTGGGTCCAAAGAGCCCTTACTTCCATAAACGTAGTGGCTCAGTTCAATATTTTCTGCCGGGTTGAATATTTTAAGTAGCCCAGAAAAATACTGCCCATTTGATGTTGGGGTAAAATACCATTTTGAATAATCAATCTTCATATCAAATTCTTCTCCTTTGCCAGTTGTTCTACGTAAGATAAGTTGTCTGGTACATACTGAGCACACCAGTTACCCGCTAACGCACAAAACCAACAAGACGAATAAGTTGTAGCTTTTGGCGGTTTATAATGCTCCGTATTTTTGTGCTTACATGTGCAAGGAATATCAATCATGTCAACTTTCGTTCCTTTGCCATTTGCTCAATGTGAAGAAGATTGTCTGGTGTATATTCATAACATGGACAATCTTGAACCAATGTATCAGGTCCTGCCGCAAGACACATTGTGGCACCATACTCTTCATTACCTAAGCGCTGATGAACATTTTTACTATGTCCACACCTACAAATAATATCAATCATCGAGCGGCCACGAACAAATGGCAGTCATTACCAAAGCACCTACGATAATTAATGGCGTAGCTATGAGGGTTGTTTTAAGCAGGTCCCAAACAGCCAACCACACATCATGCATGTTTACTTCCCTTACTTCAGTGGCGTTGTCGGTGAAACTGAAGCAACTGGTGGAACTGTTGGTGCTGGCGTCACAACTGGTGCTGGTGAAGCAACGGCTGGCGGCACTGTTGAAGTGGGAGCGTTGTTAAGTTCTGGGGCAACCTCAGCGGCTGGAGGAACAGGCGTAGCTTTTTCTTCAACCTTAACTGGCTCTTCAACCTTAACTGGCTCTTCAACCTTTGGTGCTGCTGGGTCAAGCCTTACAACTTCCTCAACCAACTCTTTCTTTACTTCTTCAACTGCTGGTGCGTTTGCTTTGTCAAAGTCTGTAACTGTTTTCTTTAGCCAGTCTGCTGGTCCTAACGGTCTTTCAGGCATTTTAATTCTCCTTTATTTTTATTTTCCAACAAAATTTCCATCAACAAATTTCCCTGCCAGTGAAAATATACTCCACTGAGTTCCAGTCTCTTTAGCTTTGTCCATTCCGCGCATCAAAGCTACTTCATAATCGTTGTAGTGTCCAATATCTACAATCTTTCCTGTGTTGTCTTGCAACACAACATAAAAGAACTGCTGCCTGGGTTTAAACCGTTCTTCGAATACACTTTCATAACCGTCGTCAATTCCAGCGCAAGCCAAATCCTGGTCTGTATCTTCACTCATCGTTTTCTCCTATCTGTGCCAAGAACCTTCGAATACGTGTTTCAACTCGTGTGAAAGGACATTAGCGTCGTAGACGCAAAATATCTCGTTTGTTTTGTCATCGTAGAAACCCATAATTGTACCAACACTATCATCTTCTCCAAACCTATCCTCGTAAATCTTTTGAAGGGATTGTGGATTAACTAAATGAATCTTTAAAGTGCTGACCTTCCCCTGAAAATTCTTGACGTTCTTAATTTCGTGTACAAACGTTTGCTGTACAAGCTCATAACAATTGGGTACTATTTCTGCTCTTACCACTGGCGTGTTTATAATGTGTGCGATAGCGGGAAGCATTGTAATTTCACCAAACATAGCACCGAGAACAAATACCGTAATTTTATTCATTACGCCTCCCATTGGATTATAGAGGGCAATTCGTTTACGAGCGAAACCCATTCCAAGTAATCCAAGTTGTCCATCCCATACGGCATCAAATCCCGCGAAGCAAAGCTCATAAATTCTACGGTGGTTATTCGATATTTGTTTTCGAGTCTGCTCAACTTACCGAGCGTTGTATTCCCATAAGACGGAACGGGAGCATTTTTATCCGCTCTCCTGCTGAACAACTCGCAAAAGTTATTGTAGTGAAGGATGCACCAACCTACAAATAAAACGAATGTGAAGAACCCAACCAGACCCAAGAAGATGAGTGGGTATTTAAACAAAGTAAAAATAGCTGCCCCAATTCCCACAATAAAGGTTGTTCCAAACACTCCCCAAATAAATGTTTCAAATAGTGTTTCGAACAGGCTCATGATTCTCCAATATTAAGTATACCAGACTTCAGCTACTTTTAAAACTCCCCTTCAAATTTATGTTCCTGTTCTTGCTTCTCACGTTCCTGCTCTAATTTTATCAATATCCCCTTGTAATTAATATCACCAGAGTAGTCGCCAGTTGTATTGAAATGTCCATCATTTTCAATATTCACAGTGGGAACAACATCCTTAAGAATTTCCAAAATGTTGTTTGCACCTTTCGGATTTGCTGTGTGTACATACACAATCTTAGGTAATTTTTCTTTTGGCATGACAGCAATATAACGAGCAACTGTGGCAAAGGTCTCTTCAGAAAAGCCGTGCTTGCCTTCACGAAATATGATGTCGTGGTCCAAAGATATCGCCTCGGCATAAATAGGCCCAGAAAGAATACGAACTGCTTCCGTAATCGTCTTGGCTAAGTGCCAACCTTCTGGTTCGGAGCGATAGTCGTCAATGAAAAGCTTCACTCTTCGTGCTCCAGTCCGTCTCTTTCTACCTCTAACTTTTTCAATAATTCTTTAACCTCTGCAACTTGTTCGGGGTCAAGCTCACTGGCGTATTTCTTTTCAACGCGCCTAACAAACCAGTTCATTGTAACAATACTGTAATTCAAAAACTTAAGAAAAATTGCTCTTTCTACTTTGTCCATTATTTCCTTTTGCTCCATGCAATTAAAATATCTGTGATGGTGCCAAAGAAAGCCCATACTAAAAAACAAAAAGCGAAGAATGATAGACAGGGGTGAACAAAAACAAATGTCCAGAAACCCGGAGTTCCAGTTAAATTGATCGCAGATGTTTCCATTATTTATCTCGGCAATCGTTTGTGTTGTTTACGCGCTACCCTTACCAATCTATCGCGCCTCAACAATACGAGGGTAGAGAGCAGCAAGAGCACATTAGAAGACAGTAACAAGTTTATCATTTATTTCTCCTTTCACTCCAATTTTTTGTTGGATTCTTTTCTTTACTCAATTCCCATTTCCAGCTACGGATTAGTTGTTTCAAACCAAACGCAGAAGATTCTATGGCTTCGGCATATGGAATGTGCTGTGAGATTTGAACAATTAAATGCTTCAACACTTCTCTACGGTCTTTATTAAATTGTTGTTTAATTACGTTTAACTCTTTTTGCTTTTGAATCTCTTCTATGTACGTGAGATTGTCACCTCTCAACAATGCAAACAAGGAACCCATTGTTAAACCTTCAGGTAAATGATTTGCAATTTTATATCGCCCACGGCCAACGCGCTCAACAAACTTGGCTTGCTGTGCTAGACAGCGGTACCCATCTATTGTTGCGGGATTGAGTGCGCGAAGGGAATCAAACAACTTCTGACGGGTAAAAGTGTATCCAACCTCTTTGGAGTTTATAAAATTTCTAAACTGTCCCCAAGCTGTTGTCATCTACTCTCCCTAAAATATTTAACGATCACAGCACAATTTTCACAAATCTCCGGCTTCCATTTCCTACCGTGGTCTGGACAAGCTATCTCTGGAACTATTTTCATAACTTTATCGGTCCTCGTGTTTCATCCAGAGCTTTTTGAATAGCGTCCAAAATATCTAAAGCGTTTGTTTGCAATCCTTTCCTCGCAGCTTTCTTTTGTTCTGCATACACAAGGTCGGTTGCCAATACCAATCCAGCCACAACACCGCGCTTCCTGGCAGAATTCATATCTTTGTGGGAAAATTGTTTTTTATTTATCGCTTTCATATTACCACGACAATCCCAAATAATAGTGCGGCTCCACATTCTTATCGTAGTATGGATGGTGACGCCAATGGTTTCCCATTATTTGGGCAGTGTACCCTTCACGTTCATACGCCATCTGTAAATATCTCTGAACTTCATCGCTTGCTGCTGTGATATCAACTGTAACACTGGCACTTGGGAAATCGGACTCATGTATAATTTTCTTATTTATTTCTGTAACCCACCAATCAATTGCCTTTTCGTGTTTCTTGTACACAGTGTTCATTATAATGTCCCTTGCTTTTTTAGCGGGCAAAACGGTAACTGGCTCTGGAGTACATTCTTCTCTTCCTTCGGGGGACCGCAGACAAAAAGGAAAAGCATTGCTGCTTATCTGAATTAAAACCAACCCCAACAATAATTGTTTTTTCATATTCTTGTCACCGTACTCGGCTTCTCCGTTCTTTCAATTATACCATACAAGTCCTTATCTTTCAACGGCTTGCAATCAATCAATTGAAATAAGCAGCCCTTCAAACTCGGCTTCACATTTTTAATTACCCACAGGGCAAATGTCTTTCTATCTTCTTTTGGAGCTTCAGCAAAGTATTTGTAACACTGATTCAAAATGTCGAGCTTGCGTAATTTAAAATAAGTGATCTTCTCAACTACTTCCTGGCGGAATTCATCTGGGCAGATTTCAATTAAGGGGTCTTCAACGCCCTCTATCAAAGATTCAAGAAGGTGCTTGTCAGAGAGTTGGCTAACAAACCTGTGAGCCTGGAGGTAGGCAGTTCCCTTAATTTTAACCATTAACCCATCAGGATAACGCAAAACGTAACCCTCCTCCGATAAAGGCAATTCCTTCGTCTTTTCTATGAGTTGGTCCAAGGACTCGAAAGCGTAGGTGTTCATGCAAGGTAGGGCAAGCTGGGTGGCTAATTCCTGCACCTCAGCGTAGGTAAGCAAGCGACCTTCCCTGGTCCTGTACCCAATGAGATACAGGCCGTCTTCGTATCCTTTGGCTCGATAATTAATAACGATACGAAATCTCGCATCGATTAATTCAAAGATGAACGTTCCCATGGCCGCATAAGCGGCTATTTTAGGGCAACACAGCATTTGCCTGAAAAGCTCGGTGCCTACCTTCCCATGCTCAGAATCAAAAGAACCAGTTGTGGTGAGGTAAAACTGGTTGTCATTCGGATTCAAAAATGATACAAGACACGAACCATCTAGCTTTTCTGACACTTCGAATCCCTTCTGGTCTTTCAGGATTTCGTAATTGGTTTCTGGCTGCTGATTTATATTGAAGAATTTGTTAAATCCATGCGCTAAAATAGTTTGATTCTTCATATCAACTACAAGCCCCCTGGACATTCTGGCAAACGAGGTCCAGGGTTTGTCCCCCCATTGCACTTCGTCTTTATACTTGAGCAGAGTAAGATTGGGAAATCGTTCGGACGTGTTGGACCAAACACCATGATGTTCACAATGTTGCTTAAGCGTTTCCAAATCAAATAATTGATTGTCTGAAAAATAGCTGCGAGGATCTTGCATGTTATTCTCTAAAATCCGTATTTGTCTTTACCGTTATAAATAGGCACGAATGGAACGCCCAGCTTTGGTCTGTCTGCTTCGGGCATCGTCATGTACAATTTAAAACAATCATCACAGCGTTCCAGAAAATCTAATTGAGCTTTTTCAAATTCTTTGTGGCACATTATGCAGGGCGTCACAATATACCTGCCTTCTTAAATGCGTGATCAGTCTTTGTCAAGTGCCACTGATTGCAACGTGGGCACTGATATACCCTTAGCTTGTTTGGCGTCCTTAGTTCCTGGTATGCTCCAGCGATTGTAGCAAGTTCTTTAGTTTTATACTTGCGCTTTTTTGTACAAGCGAGTTCCGTGTTCACGATACCTTTTCTACTTTATAGCTCGGCTTTATTTCTTGGTTGAAAAACTTTCCCTTACTCTTAGCCAACTTAAATCGGTCGAACACACCCTCATCGACATCAGCCACTTTGTATAATCCACCAGATGTGAATTGAACGTAAAGGGTACAAGAGGATTTGTCGTAACCAATTGACCCGATGTTTGAGCTTGCCACCTTTTGCATGTCAGCCATTTTAATTGTACCTCGTTTGGTCCCATTCACTGCTACCTGGAGCAGTGTCTTTGTACTTCTCATCCAAATCATCCAGGAGCCTTGTGCATTCGGAACAGCCAGTTACATGTTCCTTCAAAGCGTAATACTCTTTCACTGTCAAATTCTTAACAAGCCTGAAAGGGTCGTCGTGAATACCTTTAATGAATTCGCAAGGGTTGTTCATGAAATTAACCACAGGAATGCACCAAGATTAAATGCGGCTAAACTGTAATTATGAAAATAAATATCCAAGCATCCAAAAAATAGATTAATAACAATTAAAAAATTTATCACACTGGCTCCTTTGCTTTCACTCTTACATCCTGCAACTCATTCAAATCGTATCCACTCTGCAACCAGTCCCCATAAACTTTTATCCAAAGAGAATCATCGTATCCACTGTAACCCTTGTAAATGCCAGCTACCTCTGAACCATCTTTAAAATATATCACAACCGGAGAACCCTTGTCAATGGTTTTTACTTTCTTAACAAGAAGCTCAGTGAATAGAAGATTGTACTGACGTGACAGAACGTTGACATCCTCAGCAAATGCCCTTTTAGTTAGAGCAATGCCAGAAGCCAAGATACTTACGATGAATGCCCAGATAGCTATTCGAATAAATTTATTCATTTGTAATCCTTTCTAAATTGTTAGTGACGTTCTATGATTCTTGAACTACCCAAGTCATGGACGAGGGGCGGGTCATTAGGCCGCATCTTCACCAGATATTGTAGCTCATCATGCGTTACCATTACTGATAGGCGGGGTGAGCTATGCCCCTGAACGACCCTTTTGAGTTGGTCGAGAATTAATGATTCTGAACAGGTCGTCTGCTTATTAAACGTCTTTGCTTTGTACGAAAGTTCCCTGTTTTACACGTCTAGCAACGGTATATGGATCGTACTCCTACCGCAGAATCAAATTGATATATCACCTGTGGAATTTAACTAGTTCATCCCTTTCAATGGGCCTTCAATTATAAGAGTGGCCCACTTACACGCATATTACGCTGGTGTCTACCTACTGGTAGATTTGCTGGCTCTAAAGCTAACCCTAGCGGTTCTTCTTTCAGGATG
>Ga0070732_10000037_pt1 | contig 148305 bp, 148 predicted proteins | sample Coa_R1_5_FD_66449 | JGI IMG/M metagenome (GOLD analysis project Ga0070732, IMG submission 66449) | Surface soil microbial communities from Centralia Pennsylvania, which are recovering from an underground coalmine fire - Coalmine... | ecosystem: Environmental > Terrestrial > Soil >... | reverse complement strand
AACGTGCGGCCGCACCAGGCGCTCGGCTACCGCACTCCGAACGAGTACATTGCCCAATGGCAGGCGGCTCAGCGATGAAATTCGAGGCCAGTGTAGTCGGATCTACTGAACCCATTCACGGGGGTTGACAGACGCCTGGTATCGGCAGAAAATGATTGTTGAAAGCGCTGCCGGCATTCACGGGCCGGTTCCCAGGCCGCCGGCAGGACCCGAGGTAAGGAGGCGGACGGATGCGGGCAAGGACGCGTCGGTCACGTCGAAATACGGTTACCGCGGGGGAGCGGCCACCGAAGTAGTTCCGGAGCGGCGGACTGACGAGTTTTCCCGCCGCTCCTAAGAGAACCCCTCGTAGCCCTCCATAGAGGGGACGAGTCCCCACAAAGGCGACCTGTATGTCGCGGAGGCGGGAGCGAGGGTAGAGAGTTTCATCGCGAGGCCGGCGGCGCTTCGAGCGCCGTTGGCTTTCGCGTTTTCGGTCCGTTTTTGTCCCGAAGCAGGGGACGGGTGCCCGCGGCAGGGACGGTGTCCGCGCAGCCTGAACCGAGGCAGTGGTGACCTCCCTTTCCATACGCGCGCCGCGCGCATCCGCGGCGCTCCGCATCCTTGTTGTTACGACGCTCCAACAGGCCGGGCTGACCACCATCCGCTTCGGTCTCCCCGTACTGGCGCCGTTCTGGCGCGAGGCGCTCGGGCTTTCGCTCACACAAGTCGGAGTCTTGCTGGGCGCGTTCGATCTCGGCGCGCTGCTGCTATTCCTGCCCCTGGGACTTCTCGCGGACCGGTGGGGCGAGCGCGTCGTGCTCACCGCGGGCGCGCTCTACACCGCGGGGATGGCCGCGGCCGTCGCCGGCGCGCACAGCTTTGCCGCGCTGGCACTGCTGCTCGGCTTCGCAGGGCTCGGTTACGGTAGCGGCCAGACCGCCGGCGCGAAAGCCGTGGCCGCGGCGTTCGGCGCGCACGGCCGCGGGACGGCGATGGGTATCCGGCAATCCGGCCTTCCCCTCGGTGGCATGGTGGCGGCGCTCCTCGTCCCGGCGCTTGCCGGCGCCTTCGGCTGGCGCGCCGGCCTCTTCGGCGCGGCGGCCTTCTGCGGGCTGACCGGCCTGTTGTGTGGCGCCGGATTGCGAAACGGCGGCGGCGCTGGGACCTATGCGGACGGGACGCGCGGCGACGCTTGGCCGCCACCCGGCGGCGCGCTCGTCGCGCGGGTCCGAAGAATTCTGGCCGATGCTGGCATCCGCCGCACCAGCATTGTCGCCACACTGCTCGTGATCGGCCAATTTTGCTATCAAGGGTACTTGGCGCTCTACATGGTGGACCGGTTTGGGTGGAGCAAGCACGCGGCCGCGGCGCTGCTGCTCGCCGTCCACGGCGGCGGGGTCGCGGGACGGCTCGGATGGGGCGCGATCTCGGACCGGGTGCTCAGCGGCCGGCGCACGCCCGCCCTCACGTGGTGCGCGGCACTGTGCGCCGTCTTTCCGCTTGCGCTGATCGCGCTGCCGCGGCCGGTTCCCGTCCCGCTCGCGGCCGCGGTGGCCTGCGCGGGCGGCCTGCTGCTGCTCGGGTGGAACGGCCTCTACAGCACGCTGATCATGGAAGAGGCCGGCGCACACGAAACCGGCCTCGCGATGGGCATCAGCATGACGATGCTGTACGGGGCGACATTTGTGACGCCCCCGGTCTTCGGCTGGCTCGTCGAACGGACGTCGTACGCGGTAGGCTGGGCGGCGCTCATCGCGGCGCTCGCCGCGGGATACGCGGTTTCCCGCGCCGTCCCGGAGCCGCGCTCGGGCGCCGCGGGCTGACGCCGCGCACAGGAGACCCGTTCGCAACGGCGGAAATGTAGCGCACAGAGCGCGCGGCGCCGGCGTCACGCGGCGGGCCCAGTCCATGCGCGAAGGAGCGGCGTGATGCCACAGCCCGGCCGTCGGGTCGATTACTTCGGCATCGAGGAACTGCTGACCGAAGACGAGCGGCTCACGCGGGATACGATCGCCCGGCTGGTGGATAAGGAAGTGATTCCCCGGATCGGGCGGGCGTGGCTGGCCGGCGAATTTCCCCGAGACCTGATCGCGTCCCTCGGCGCGCTGCGGGTGTACGGCGCGAACCTGCCGCAAGAATACGGCTGCGCCGGCGTGAGCAACATGGCCTACGGGCTCATGATGCAGGAGCTCGAGCGCGGCGACAGCGGTGTGCGGTCGTTCGCGTCGGTGCAGGGCGCGCTCGTCATGTATCCGATTTACGAGTTCGGCAGCGAGGAGCAGCGGCGCCGCTGGCTGCCGGCGATGGCCGCCGGTGAGAAACTCGGCTGCTTCGGTCTGACGGAGCCGACCGCCGGCAGCGATCCCGCGGCCATGCAGACGCGGGCGCGCCGCCGCGCCGGCGGGTGGTCGCTGACCGGCACGAAAATGTGGATCACCAACGGATCGCTCGCCGACGTGGCGCTTATTTGGGCCAAGGACGACGCCGCCGTGATCCGTGGGTTTCTTGCCGATCCGCACGCGAAGGGGTTCAGCGTGCACGACATCCACACCAAGGCGTCGATGCGCGCGTCGGTGACGAGCGAACTCGTGCTCGAGGATGTCCCGGTGTCCGACGCCGACGTGCTGCCGCGCGCCACCGGCCTCGGCGCCGCGCTCCGCTGTCTCACCCAGGCCCGCTACGGGATCGCGTGGGGCGCCGTCGGGGCCGCGGTCGCGTGCTACGAGGAAGCGCTCGCCTACGCCAAAGAGCGTGTGGCCTTCGGCCGCCCCATCGCCGCGACGCAGCTCATGCAGGAACGCCTCGTCGATATGCTGACGGAGATTACCAAAGCGCAGCTCCTCGCCCACCACCTGGGGCGTCTCAAGGACGCCGGGACGCTCGGCTACACGCAGGTCAGCCTCGCCAAACGCAACAATGTGCGCGCCGCCCTCAACATCGCCCGCGCCGCCCGCAGCATCCTCGGCGGCTACGGCATCACGCTCGAGTACCACGCGATGCGCCACGCCGCCAATCTCGAGACCGTAGATACTTACGAGGGCACGTACGACGTGCACACGCTGATCCTAGGGCGGGACATCACCGGCTTCGATGCCTTCGGCGCCCCGGCCCCTGCGCCCGCGGAAGGCGTCGCGCCGCCGCAGGCCACGCGCGCCCGCCGTTGACCTCCGGCGCCGCCGTCGTCGGGTGAACCGCCCCGCGACGCCGGCGCGCCGAACGCTGTCTGACCGCGTCACGCTTGTGGCGGGACTGGCATACGGCTCCAACGGCGTGACGCTCGGGGTGGTCAGTTTCGCGCTCCTCGGCCTGCGAACGACATGGGGCCTTACCACCGCGCAAGCCAGCCTCGTCACCGCCGCCGTCGGCGCGGGCCAGTTGGTCGGCGGGATCTCCACGGGCTATGTCGCGGACGGCACCGGCCGGCGGGCCGCGTTCGGGTTGACGGTGGCGCTCAGCAGCACCGCGTCGGCGGCCGCGGCCGCGGCACCGTCGCTCGGTTGGCTCGTGGCCGCGATGTTCTTCATGGGCATTGGCTTCGGCGGCGTGACGCCGGTCGCCACCAGCCTGGTAAGCGAGTTCGCGCCTTCGGGACGGCGCGGGACCCTGCTCGGATGGACACAGGTGATCTGGGCGACGGGATGGGTGGTCGCGGGCGTGGGTGGTGTGGTGCTGGCCCAGAATCTCGGGTGGCGGGGGACCTTTGCCATCGGGGCCCTGCCGATCGCGCTTGCGCTCCTCGGGCCACGGTTCATCCCGGAATCGCCGCGGTTCTTGCTGGCGCACGGCCGGCGCGCGGAGGCGGAGGCCGTGGCGGCGGCACTCGGAAGACGCTACGGGATCACGGTCGACCTGCCCGAGCAGGAGCAGGCGGGCCCGGCATCGGTGGTTGCGCACCTGCGGGAACTGTGGGGCCCGCGCTTCCGGCGGCGGACGTTTTTGCTGTGGACCGTCTGGTTTACGATGATCGGCGCGTTTCAGGGACCGATCGTCTGGCTCCCCGCGATGCTCCAGGCCAGCGGCGCCCGGTATCCCGCCGTTGCGTCCCTTGTGGTGGCATTGATGATGCTCCCGACGACGATGGCGACGACGCTCACACTCGACCGGTTCGGGCGCAAGCCCGTGCTCGCGGCCGCCCTCGCGCTGGCCGCGGCCGGCGCCGCCGGCATCGCGCTGGCCCGCACCGAGACGGCCGTGGTCATCGGCGGCGGCGCGCTCGCGGGCGGTGTACTGGCCTCGTGGCCGGTAATCCTGGCCTATGCCGCGGAACTGCATCCCACGCGGATCCGTGCCACCGCGACCGGGTGGGCGTCCGCGGCCGGCCGCGCCGCGGGGATCGCGGCACCGCTGCTGCTCGCCGTGCTGATGCGTACCTGGACCAGTGGGCGTGTCGAGGCGCTCACGGTCGTTGCGCTCTCGCTGCTCGTGGCGATGGGCATCGTGTTGGTGTTCGGCGAAGAGACTGCCGGACGCGGGCTCGAAGAGATCGCCGAATACCGGGCCGGGGAAACGGTCTGAACCACTCGGCCGGACGAGATGTCCGCGCGGGCGGTTCTCACCGAAAGACAACGCGGCCGGGCGGCCGGCCATGGGAGGATACGAGCATGCGCAGCGCGTGGCGAAAGGCGTTCTCCGTAGGCCTGATTGTCGGCGTGCTGGCCGGCGCCGCGGGCACGGCGGCCGCCCAGGTGTCGATCGGCTCGCTCATCAAGCTCTTCGGCATCGGGTACGTCGTCAAACAGTTCGGGCCCCAGATCAACAACGGCATCAACACCCTCATGTTGAACAACAAAGTGCAGAACAAAGAGATGACCAAAGTCGTCCCGATCGTCAGCCTGGGCATTGGGGTCGGCGCGCGCGGCGGCGCCTACATCGGCGCGGTCCAGGTCCAAGGTCCCAAGGCGGCGCTCGACAAGGTGCAGGCGGTGGCGCAGCTTGAGGGATCCTTTATGAACCAGGTACGGCTGCGGGCGCTCGTGCCGGTGGACAGCCTTAATCCGCTGCCGGGCAATCTACATCGAGTCTACGGCGTCGGCGTGACTGCCCTCATCGACTTCCAGTTGTAACGGGGTTCCGCCTAGGCGCGGATCGCCCTCGTCGCGACTGTGCGGCGGCCGCGCTTCAGCGGCACGCCGCAGGCGGCGCAGTAGTGCTGCCTGGGATCGGCAATCCGAGTACCGCATTTCCAGCAGTCCGCGGCGACCTCGCTCCCGCACTCGGGGCACCGTGTGGGCATGGCAATGGCGGCGACACCCGCCGATGCCCAGTCGCACTCAGGATCGGCGCACACCAGGACGAGCAGCGCGGCCGCGGCCTCGCGGCGCGGCAGCACACGCTTCAACGGTACCCCGCAGGCCGCGCAGTAGGATGCGGTGACGTCCGCCACGGCCGCCCCGCACTTCCAACACTGGTACACCATCGCCGCGCCGCACTCGGCGCACGTATCGGGGAGCGCTTCAGGGCGCGCGGCCGTTGCGGATTGGGTGCAGTCGGGGCTCGAGCAGATCGCGAGGTGGAGAGCCATTGCCGATACCTCCCGGGACGTCTGGCCGACGCCGCCGGCACACCTGGGTTTCGGGCCGTGTTCGCGGCGACGGTAGAAACTCCTTCGTCCATCGAATGGTCGGTTCGGCCGCCCGCGCCGGAGGACGTCGTTGCGCGCCGGTTCTCTACATCGTACCACCCGACCCCGGGGTGCGCCGGTCGGACCGGTCGGACCCGGCGCCTTGGCCGCCGTTTGGCGTTTGTGCTATTCTCGGACTGCGCGCCCGTAGCTCAGCTGGATAGAGCGGCTGCCTTCGAAGCAGTAGGTCGGGGGTTCGAGTCCCTCCGGGCGCACCAAACATGGACGCGCCAGACGCCACGGCCGGCGCTGCGACTGGGCCGCGGTGAAAGGACCGGTCGTCGTGCCTGAGCGGTTTCACATCATTACACAGGGCTGTCAGATGAACGTCCGCGACTCCGCGGCGATGGCCGGTCTGCTGGCCCAATTGGGTTACGCCGAGGCCGACAGCCCCGCGGAGGCGGACATCATCATCCTCAATACTTGTACCGTGCGCGAAGGCGCGGAAGATCGCGCCTACGGGCGGCTGGGCGAACTCCGGTCGCTCAAGCACCGGCGTCCCGGGGTGCTGCTCGGCGTCGCCGGGTGTCTGGTCCAGCAAGAACGCGAGCGCGTGCTCGCGCGGGCGCCCTGGCTCGATCTCGTCTTTGGCGTGCACAACATTCACCGGCTGCCCGAGTTGGTGCGGGCGGCGCGGGACGGCTGCATGCCGGTCTACGAGGTGTGGGACCGGTCCGAGCGCGATCGGCCGCTGCCGATGCTGCCGTCGCAACCGTCCACCGGTGTCCGCGGCTTCGTGAACATCATCCACGGCTGCAACAAGTTTTGCACCTTCTGTATCGTGCCGTACGTCCGCGGCCGCGAGCGCAGCGTCCCGCCGGAGCAGGTCGTGGCGGAGGTCCGGTCGCTCGCCGCGCAGGCCGTCCGAGAGGTGACGCTGCTCGGACAGAACGTCGACAGCTACGGCCATGACCTCGTGCCCCGCCGCGATCTCGCCGGCCTGCTGGAGCTGGTCCACGAGATCGACGGCATCGAGCGGATCCGGTTCACGACGAGCCATCCCCGGGACATGACCCCCCGCCTCATCGACACCGTGGCCCGGTTGCCCAAGGCGTGCGAGCACGTCCATCTGCCGGTCCAGGCCGGAGACGACGAGATTCTCCGGCGCATGCACCGCGCCTACACCGTCGCGCAGTACCGCGCGACGGCCGAGCGGATCCGCGGTGTCATGCCGGAGGCCAGCCTCACCACCGACGTCATCGTGGGCTTCCCCGGTGAGACCGAAGAAGCGTTCGAGCGAACGCTGCGATTCGTTGAGGACCTGCGCTTCGATGCGGTCAACACGGCGATGTACTCCCCGCGGCAGGGCACGCCGGCCGCGGACTATGCGGATCAGGTCCCGGACGACGTGAAACGGCGGCGCCTGCAGGCCCTCAACCGGATGCAGGAGCGCATCGCCGCGGACATCAACCGCTCGTTGGTAGGTTCCGTACAAGAGATCCTGGTCGAAGAGCCGGGCCGCAAGGGCGGGGTGCTCGGCAGGACCCGCACGAACAAGATCGTCACGCTGGACGCCGGCGGCGGCTTGATCGGCCGCACGATCGGCGTGGAGATCCTCGAGGCCGGTTCGTGGGTGCTGCGCGGCCGGGTGGCCGCGGCGGCCCCGGGACTTCCGGCATAGCGCAACGCGCTCAATTCGCGACCAGGGCGTTATTCAGCGGCGACGCGGCGATTGCCCCGTCTGCGCGGTGTCTTCCGCGAGGACTCCCAATTGATACCGGCGCCCGTGGCCGCCCGCAGCCGGTCGGTCAACTGCGCCGCGTGGTGTTGAATGTGCCGCAGATTGATGATCTGGTGCTCGAGCTTGGAGAGGGGATACCAGCTGAATCCGCTGTGCGGGTTGCCGAGGTCGAGCGTGTCGACCGCGTTGTCCACGAGCCCGTCGCAGATACGCCAATATGCCAAAACGTCCGCCTTCGTATACGGCGGCTCGGCGCCGGGTGGCCTGCGGGGGCTGGGACGCCGCGGGCCGCTCCCAGGGTTGCGCGCGGTACGCTGAATTCCCCGCCGATGATGCGTCCAGGGGTGGAACGCCTGGAGATCCGGCTGTAGATACAGGTGCGTGTAGTACAGGGTGTGGTACGCGAGCCGCCAATAGGGATTCGCGTGGCCGTCGCCTGCCGTCCAGAGATGTTCCGGGCACCGCGTGATGGCCGCGCGCAGCATCGCGAGCGCGGCGTGATACTGGCTCTTCAGGATGGCCCGAAGGTTGTCTGTGGCACCGGCTGCGCTGCGTACCCGCTTGCCCGCAGTCGCCATGGCGCTACGTCCGCCGGTAAAACCACCGTTCCAAGTCGCCGCGAGGGATCCGGACCAGGGTAGGCCGTCCATGGAAGCACGAGTACGGGTCTTCGGCCTGGGCGAGATCTTCAAGCAGGGCCGCCATCGTCGCGTGATCGAGCCGGTCGCCGGCGCGCACCGCGGTGTGGCACGCCGTGGCGATGGCGAGCCGCTCTTCCAACTCGCGGCCGGCATGGTCGGAACGGTCGCCGGCGAGATCGGCCAGGCACGCGCGGAACAGCGCCGCCGCGTCGCGGCCCGCCGCGATCGCCGGGATCGCGGTGAGACGGACGGCGGCGCGCCCGAACGCTTCGAATTCAAACCCGAGACTTGCCAGCGCCGGTCGCACCTCCGAAACCAGGCGCTCTTCCGCGGGTGACAATTCGGCGACCGTCGGTGTGACCAGTCCCTGCGCTTGAACGCCGCCGGAGCGGCGGCGGGTGAGAAGGCGCTCATAGAGGACCCGCTCGTGCGCGGCGTGCTGGTCGATCAGAACGAGTTCCTCGCCGGACTCCCCCACGATGTAGGTCAACGCCAGCTGGCCCAGCACCCGAATGACCGGCCACCCAGGCGCCGCCGGGCCCGTTGTCCAGAGGTGCGCCGCGGTCACGCCGCGGTCAAGGCGAGCGGGGCCCGCCGCGCCATAGCCGCGGGGCGTCTCCTCGATCCGCGTCCCGAAGGGCGCCGCTCCGGCGCCATGGGCCGAGTCTGCGCCGGCCTGGCGCGCCGGACCCGCGACGGTGTGGAGGAGCGCGGCGCCGTGCAACACCCGCCGCGTCTCCCGCACGACGTCGTTGAACACGGCCCGCTCATCGGCGAACCGCACCTCGGCCTTCCGCGGGTGAATGTTGACGTCCAGCGACTCCTGCGGCACCCGCACGTGCAGGGCCGCCGCCGGCACGCGGCCGTCCGGAATGAGCGTATGGTAGGCTTGGTCGAGCGCGCGCGCGAGCATCGGACTCCGGACGGGCCGCCCGTTCACGAGCCACCACTGATGATTGCGCCTGGCCTGGGCGGCCTGCGGCGTCCCAAGAACGCCGGTGAGGGCTGTGGGACCGGACGCCTCGATCCGCAGGGTACGATCCGTAAACGACGGCCCGAGGACGCGGCGCGCCCGTTCCTCGAACGGCTCGGGGGGCATCCAGAGCACTTCGCGTCCCGCCTCGAGGAGGCGGATCGCGACGACCGGGGCCGCAAGCCCGAGCGCCTGCACCGTCTCCATGATGACCGCCGCTTCTCGCGCCGGGGACTTGAGGAACCGCTGACGGGCGGGCGTGTTGTAGAATAGATCTTCCACCGTGACGGTGGTACCTTCCGGGGCGGCCGCCGTCACGACGGCCTGCCCCACGCCGCCCGCGACGGTAAGGGTCGCCGCGGTATCCGCGGCGGCCGGGCGCGTCACGATCGTCACCCGGGCGATCGCGGCGATGCTTGGGAGCGCCTCGCCGCGGAAGCCGTAGGTGCGTACGCGGCGAAGATCGTCCGCCGACCGCAGCTTGCTCGTCGCAAAGCGCGCAAACGCGACCGCCAGCTCGTCGCGCGGGACACCGCACCCGTCGTCGCTGACGCGGATGAGCCGCGAGCCGGCCCCTTCGATCTCGACCGTGATGCGGCGCGCTCCGGCGTCGAGGCTGTTTTCAATCAATTCCTTGACGACGGAAGCGGGCCGCTCGATCACTTCACCCGCGGCGATCCGCTCCGCGGCGGCCGGAGGCAGTATTTCGATCCGAGGCCGCATCACCGCCGGGCGTGGGGAAGCGGCAGCACGAGTTGCTGCCCGCGCGACGGGCCGCGCCTCGGGCGGCGGCCGCTGCCCGACCTCCCGCCTTCGCGACCCGCCGCGGCGGCGCGTTCCAGCCCGCCCAGCACTTCGCGCGCGCGGCGGATCACGGCATCCGGAACACCGGCAAGCCGGGCGACGTGAATGCCGTACGACGATGCGGCCGCGCCGTCGCCGACGCGGTGGAGGAACACGACGTCGTGTCCCTCCTCGCGGACGAGGACCTGGACGTTGGCCACGCGGTCGAGCTGGGCGGCCAGTTCGGTCAGCTCGTGATAATGCGTCGCGAACAGCGTGCGGGCCCGCACCCGGTCGTGGAGGTCTTCCACCACCGCCCACGCCAGACTCATGCCGTCGTAGGTGCTGGTGCCCCGGCCCACCTCGTCGAGGATCACGAGGCTGCGGTCCGAGGCCTGCGTGAGGACGCGTGCCACCTCGATCATCTCCGACAGGAACGTGCTGCGCCCGGCGGCGAGGTCATCGGTCGCTCCGACCCGCGTGAAAATCCGGTCCACGAGGCCGATCGACGCCTCGCGGGCCGGCACGAAGCTGCCGAGCTGGGCCAGCACGACGAGCAGGGCGGTCTGCCGGATGTACGTGCTCTTGCCGCCGAAGTTCGGGCCCGTGACGATCAGCACGTCGCGGGCGCCGGACCCCAGCACGGCGTCGTTGGCCACAAAGCGCTCCGGCCCCAACGCCTGCTCGACGACCGGGTGGCGTCCCGCCGCGATGCGGATCTCGCGGCCCTCGGTTACCCGGGGCCGGACGTAGCTGTTGCGGACGGCGGCTTCGGCGAGCGCCGCGTAGACGTCGACCTCGGCGAGCGCGCGAGCGCACGCCTGCAGCGGTTCGGTTTCCGCGCGCACGGCGTCGCGCAGGCCGCAGAACACCTCGTACTCTCGCGCGTTGATGCGTTCCCGGTCGCTGAGAATCCGGGCCTCATGGTCTTTCATTTCCGCGGTGATGTAGCGCTCGGCCCCCGTAAGCGTGCCCTTGCGGACGTAGTCGGCGGGCACGAGAGTAGCCTGGGACTTTGCTACTTCAATGTAGTAGCCCATCACTTCGTTGAAGCCGACCTTGAGACCGCGGATGCCGGTGCGCCGCCGCTCCGCCGCTTCGCGGTCCGCCATCCATTCCTTCGACGCTTTCGCGCCCTCGCGGAGCGCATCGACGTCCGGGTCGAACCCGGACCGAATGAGGCCGCCCTCGCGGGCGGAGAGAGGCGGGGGACTAACCAGCGCCAGGCGCAGACGGTCGGCGAGTCCCGGCGGCGGCGCCAGCGCGGGCACGAGACGGCGCACGGCCGCGGCCGGGAGCGAGGCGGCGTCCGGAACCAGCGGCGGAATCGCGTCCAGCGCGTCGCGAAGACCGGCGAGATCGCGCGGCCCGCCCGCGTCGTGGCTCAACCGTCCGAGCAGCCGTTCCACATCCCCGAGCCGCCTGAGCGCCACGCGCACACGCTCGCGGATGCCGCCGGCGTCGACCAGCGCCTGCACCGCGTCCAGGCGCTCCTCGATGGGCGCCACGGCCGCGAGCGGCTGCGACAGCCACCGCCGGAGCAGGCGCCCTCCCATGGCCGTCTCGGTGAGGTCCAGAACGTCAAGCAGGGTGCGGCCGTCCCGCTCGCCGCGGCCGGCACTCCACAGGCCGAGCGCGCGGCGGGTCGCCTCGTCCAGAAGCAGTCCCTCCTCCAGCGACACGAGCCGGAGTCCCCGAAGATGCATGAGGGAGCCCCGGTGCGTGGCGGAGAGGTAGTGGACCAGCGCGCCGGCGGCCGCGGCGGCCGCCGGCGCGGCCTCGAGCCCGAACGCCTCCAACGTCGCCACGCCGAGATGAGTTCGCAGTTCACGCGCGGCGGCGCCGGAGTCGAACCGGCGCGCATCATACGGTGTGACGACCGCGGCCGTGCTCAGGCCGGCCGCATGAGTGCCGTCACAGCTGCCCTCACGGTCACCGGCGTCGGGGACGACGATTTCCCTCGGCCGCCACCGCGCGAGCGCCTCGTCGAGACGCCGAGGCGCGGCCCCCCGCGCGGCCAGAAACTCTCCGGTCGACACGTCCGCGAGGGCGATGCCCCACGCGTCTCCCTCGGTCACCGCCGCGGCGATGAAGTTATTCTCGCGGGCGCTGAGCAGATCGTCTTCGATCAGGGTGCCCGGCGTCACAACCCGCACGACCTCGCGGCGGACGAGGGTGCGCGTGTGGCGCGGGTCCTCGACTTGATCGCAGATCGCCACGCGGTGTCCCCGGTCGATGAGGCGGCGGAGATAGGCGGGGAGCGCGTGATGCGGGATGCCGCACATCGGGATTCGCCGGCCCTTCGCGACGGGCCGGCTGGTCAGCGTGAGCTGCAACTCGCGCGCCACCAACTGCGCGTCATCGGAAAATGCTTCGAAGAAATCGCCCAACCGGAAGAGGAGAATCGCCTGCGGGTGCTCGTCCTTGAGCGCCTGGTACTGGCGCATCATGGGGGTGAGCTCGGCCATCTGGTGTCACTTCGTCGCGCCGCTGGGGGGTCCTGTCCGTCTGCGCGGCGAAGAGGCGGCGGCGATGGACGACATTCAGCCCGCCGCCGCGGCTCCGAGACGCCGGCGGCGGCGCGGAGGACGCCGCCACCGGCGTGTGCACGGGGCGACCGCCGCCGGCGCGGCGGCCGGCACACCGAGCGCGACTCCGGACTCCGGTGCGGCAGCAGGTGCGGCCGTGCCGGCGGGCCGCGGCGCCGCCGCACGGTCTCACCCCGCAGCGCCGCCTCCACCGCGTCCCGCCGCGCGGGTGGCGGCTCCGCGATCAGCCCCAACGCCTCCGCCGGCAGCGGCCGTGTCCGCCGGCGAGGAGGCGGCTTTAGAGCGGACGCATCTCGAGCAGACGATGTTTCGCCTTGCACGCGAGCATGCCGAGGCCGCGGCCCGGAGCGCCTCGGCGGGGCCGCCGGACCGCGAGGGCGAACGCATGCACAGCCTGCTCAGCGTGCTGATGGCCTACTTCGCGGTGGAGGCGTTCATCAACATGGTGGGACAGGACCGTCTCGGCGGACGGTTTCGGCATTACGATCGCATGTCGCCCGAAGGTAAGTGGCTCGAAGTAACCCGCCTCGTCAGCAAGACCGGACGCACCTTCGAGGAGGAAGGGAAGGAACTTGCCGCGCTGTCGCGGCTGCGGTCCTGGCGCAACACGCTGACGCACTACAAGGGACGGTACGAAGACACCCAGGCCGGCCGGGAGACGCAGGTCGACGCGCTGTTGAGCGCCGAGAACGCGAAGCAGGCTGTGGAGACCGCCACGATGCTGTACCGCACGTTTTACGAATTCGACCGGCGGTCACCGCCCAGGCAGTTCGTGTGGCTCGACGACCGGGGGCCGGCCAAAGAGTCCTCCGGTCGGCCAGCGGCGGCGGCCGTCGCCGGCCCGGCGCCCGCGCCCCGGGTTGTGCCGTCCTCTCAAGCCGCGCCCGGGCGACGCCGCGGCGGGGGACGGCGGAGAGGCAACCGAGGAACATCCGCCGGTCCCGACGAACCGCGAGGATGAATATCCAACATCTGCGCTAAGAGTTCCAACAGCACGATCGCCGGCGAGGTCGTGCGGACTTCTCCGTTGTAGATATCGTAGTCTGTCTTTCTTCTTTTCGTAGGTCCGCCAATCTACCGGCCAGGAATGCTCCGTAGCCAGCGTAATTGGCACCGCGACACCGCCGTAGATTCGAGTCCGTCAGGGGAGGGTGGGACATGGGTAGGGGAGCCAACTGGGGGGGGAGCTGCTACTCCGTCAACGATAACTGCCACGGGCGTACAGACGGCGTCTCGACGAAACGCGGGATCGTGATGAAGCATCCTCACGTCTACGCGATTTATTGGGGCAGTTACTTTGAACGCGATCCGGGCCGGGCGGCCGTAAAGTTAATGGATAGATTCTTCAAAGACATCCTGAGCAGCAGCTTCATGAATGCCCTGCGCCAATATGGGGTGGAGGTGGAGCACGCGGCGTTTGTCGGCTCCAAGGTGGTCTCTGATCGAGCGCCGCAGACGCTGATCGATGAGGGCGTCAGCGCTCAGCTCAAAGCATGGTTCCGTGCCGAGACGGTGCCGGAGCCCCACAGGGGAGAGGAGCGGAACTGGCTGTATGTCATCTTCCTTCCCGAAGGGACGACGTTCGGAGGCGTCGAGCCGCCGCGATGCGCGTGCGGCGACCATGGGCACGGCGTTTACGGCGAAGCACCGGAGTACAAGCCCCTCTTCTGGGCGGTGATACAAGAGTGGCATAATCACGAACCCCTACCCAAGTCCGACCGCGAGTTCGTCGATTCATGCAGTTGGTGCGTGAGCCATGAGATGGTCGAGTCCTTCACCAATCCGGGCGGCGACGGCTACCAGACCGCCGACGGCTGCGAAATCGGGGACATCTGCGAATGCGCGAAAGGCTCCAACGACCAGAAAGCGCCGATCATCAAGGCCCCGATCCAGGTGGGCGACAACTGCTGGTATGTCGAGACATATTGGGACAACGAGAACAGCTCATGCTATCCGCTGCACATCGTTCCACGCGACCAGGCGCCCGTCCGATATTACGAACTCCCTGGCGAACGCGCGAGGTCACGTGGCTGAGGGGTCGCTCTGAGGCGACCGATGCTCGCCGGCTTGATACGCGGCGCCCCCGGGAGCGTGTGTCTGCAGCGCGTAGTCGACCGCGTGCTCCAGGGTCATCGAAGTGCCGTCCGCCCATGCCGCGGCGAACGCCTCGGGCGCGAGTCCCGCACGCGCGGCGGCGATGCTGCGGTCGTACTCCGCCCGGTCCGGAGGGCGAAGGAGGGCGCCGAGCAGCGTTAGTACTTCCTGCGCGGCGCCCAGCAAGCGCGCCGCGCGGTCGTGCCGTCCCTCGGCCGCTGCAACGCCTCCAAGGCCCGCCAGATATTCGGCGATGCCCAGTTTGTACATCAGTTGCCGGGCCAAGCTAAGCGCCTCGCCAAAGAGCGAGGCGGCGCGGGCCGCGTCCCCCAGGTACAACGCGACGTGCCCAAGGTTGCCGAGTGTAATGGCGATCGTACGGGCGTCCTGCAATTCCCGCGACAGGGCAAGACTCTCCTCGTATGACCGTCGCGCCGTTTCATAGTCTTCCTGGCAGCGGGCGACTTCACCGATAGAGTTGAGGCACACCGCTAGACGCCGCTTGTCGCCGGCCTGCCGGCCGAGCGACAAACTCTCCGCGAGCAGGGCCTGTGCCGGGTCGTACCGGCCCTGACTTTCCGCGATCATGGCCAGCGCATAGAGTGCTTGAGCCGCGCCGGACACGTCGCCCAGCGCCCGGAACGCGGCGAGGCTCTGTGTGCAGAGTCCCGCGCCGCTGTCGTAATCCCCCTGGCGGCACGCCAGGAGCCCGGCCGCCGCCAGCGCCTTGGCGCGTAGTGACGGCGACGCGTCTGGATTCCCGGCAAGGGCCGCCTCCAGCCACGTGCGTCCTTCGCTGACGTGCCCTCGCACATACCAGAACTGCGAGAGCGCCCGGGCCAGGCGCAGGCCGTCCTGCCGGCAGCGCGGTTCCGCCGCGCTCCATCCCAACGCGGTGCGGAGGTTGTCGTGTTCCGCCTCGAGGCGCTTCAGCCACGCCGTTTGTTCCGCGCCGGTCAACTCCGGCTCCGCCCTCTCCGCCAAACTCAGGTACCGGTTGAGGTGGCGCATCCGCAGGTCCGCCGCGTCGCCCGACTGCTGCAATTTCTCGGCACTGTACTCCCGTACCGTGTCCAGAAGACGATAGCGAAAGTCCGCTTCCTGCGCATCGACGAGGACAAGCGACTTAAACACCAGTTGTCCGAGAAGGTCCAGAATATCCCTCGCTTCGAGTCCATCCCCCGCGCAGACCGCTTCTGCGTCCTCCAGCGTCCAACCGCCCGCGAACACCGACAGCCGGCTCAGCAGCCTGCGTTCATGCGGAGAAAGGAGGTCGTAGCTCCAGTCGAGGGCGCCGCGGAGGGTTTGCTGGCGCGGAGACACGGTCCGCCCTCCGCCGGACAGAATTTGGAACCGCTCGTCGAGCCGCGCCGCGATCTGCTCGACGGACATCGTCCGCATTCGCGCGGCGGCAAGCTCGATGGCGAGCGGGATCCCTTCCAGCCTGCGGCAGATTGCGGCAACCGTCGAGGCGTTGCGGTGCGTCAAGCCGAACTCGCGCTGGGCCGCGGCCGCCCGCTCGAGAAACAACTCGATGCCTTCGTAGTGCCTTAGTTGCTCAGGCGAGTGGGTCGACCGCGCATCGGGAAGCGACAAGAACGGCACGGGCCATACGGCTTCGCCGGGCACGCCGAGCGGTTCCCGGCTGGTCGTGAGAATGTGCACGTTTGGACATGCACGCGTGATGGCCTCCGTTACTTCCGCGCACGCGGCGATCACGTGCTCGCAATTGTCCACCACGAGCAGCAGTTGTTTCGCCCGGAGGTAATCCAGCAGCGTCGCCAAGAGCGGCCGTCCCGGCACTTCGCGGAGGCTCAGGGCGGCGGCCAGCGTCTGGAGCACAAATTCTGGGTTGGTGAGCGCGGCCAATGCCACCAGCCAGACACCATCCGGGCGGCCGTCCACTTCCTCGACGGCAAGCCGCAGCGCGAGCCGGGTTTTGCCCACCCCACCCGGGCCGGTCAGCGTCAGAAGGCGGCGCTCACGAAGGAGGTGTCTCAGCTCCGTGATCTCGTGCGCCCGGCCCACGAAGCTGGTCAACTGGAGCGGTAGGTTGTGAGGCCGCGCATCCAACGACCGCAGAGGCGGAAACTCCGCCGGCAGGTCGGGCGCGATCACCTGGAAGAGACGGTCGGCGTGCGAGAGGTCCTTGAGCCGATGCTCGCCGAGATCGCGAAGCGTCACACCCTCCGGCAGATCCCGGTTCACGAGGGCGCGAACCGCCTCGGAGACCAGGATTTGGCCGCCGTGCCCGGCGGCGCAGATGCGGGCTGTCCGGTGAACGTCCAACCCCTCGTATCCGGTGTTCACGACATCCGCTTCACCAGTGTGCAGCCCCATACGAAGCAGCACGGCGGCTCCGCCGGGCCACGGATGGACCAGGATACGCCGTTGAGCCGTGATCGCGGCCGACACCGCGTCGCGGGCGCTCGTGAACGCGGCGAAGATTGCGTCGCCGCCCGTGCTGACTTCCCGGCCTCCCCGGTCCTCCACGGCCGCGCGCACGATCCGGCGACATTCCACCAAGGCGTCCGTGTAGGCGTCCTTGAGCTGGTGGATGAGTCTGGTCGAGCCTTCGATGTCTGTGAGGAGGAAGGTAACGGTCCCGCTCGGCAGATCTGGCATATGGCCACCCGGCGGCGGAAACCGAGCCGCCAATCTTCGCGCCTGCGGTTCGGCGGGTGACGAGTCTTTCCTTCGTCGACCCGGCCGTCTGGTTGTAACATAGACGCGATGCAGGGCATCGGTCCGGGCAGGCTGGTCATCGTCGCGGGCCCCACTGCGACGGGCAAGACACAGGCCGCCATCGCACTTGCCGGGCGGTTGAACGCCGAGATCGTCTGCGCCGACTCGCGTACCGTCTACCGCGGACTGGACACCGGCACGGCGAAACCTACGCTCCGCGACCGCGCCACCGTCCCGCACCACCTGCTCGACGTCGCGGATCCGGGCGAGCCGTTCACGCTCGCAGACTATCAACGGCTCGCCCTCGAGGCCATCGACGGGATTCACGATCGCGGACGGATTGCGATTCTGACGGGGGGTACCGGACTGTACATCCGGGCGGTAGTCGATCGGATCGCCGTGCCCGCCGCCGCACCCGACTGGGATCTGCGGGAGCGGCTCGCGGTCGAGGAACGGCGCGGAGGGCCGGGCACGCTGCACCGCCGCCTGCACGAGATCGATCCCGCCGCGGCGGCGCGCATTCACCCCCGCAACGTCCGGCGCGTCATTCGGGCGCTCGAGGTCTACGAGGCCACCGGCCGCACGATCTCGGCGTTCCAAGCCGAGGTGCGAGGCGGCCGGTGGGCGGCGGGGCGGGAGGAGGGCGAAGTACGTATGGTCGCGCTCACAGTCGACCGCGAACGCCTCTACGAACGCCTCGATCGGCGCATCGACGCACAGCTCGCGGCCGGCCTGGTCGAAGAGGTCCGCACGCTGCTGCGCGCGGGTTACGATCGGTCGTTCCCCGCCCTCCAGGGCCTCGGGTACAAAGAGATCGCGGAGCACCTCGAGGGCGAGGCCAGTCTGGAGGCGGCCGTCGCGGAGTTCCGGCGCAATTCGCGCCGGTACGCGAAGCGGCAGTGGACGTGGTTCCGCGCGGATCCACGGTACCGGTGGATCGATGCCGGCGACGAGCCGCCCGAGCGCGTGGCATCGCGCATCGTCGATGCGCCGCACGCCTCGATTCCCTCGAACGATTCCGCGGGCTCCGTGCTATGATGGCGGCAGACATCGGAGGTGGCTAATGCGCATCGCGCGCCGGATGGAACGGATTCCGCCGTACCTCTTCGCGGACATCGACAAGAAGCGGGCCGCGCTGCGCGCCCGCGGGGTCGACGTCATCAACATCTCAATCGGCGATCCGGATCTGCCGACGCCCGACCACATCGTGGACGCGCTGACCCGCGCCGCCCGCGACCCGCGCACGCACGTCTATCCGCCGTACGAGGGCACCCGCGAGTTCCGGGAAGCCGTCGCGGCGTGGTACACGCGCCGCTTCGGCGTGTCGTTTGATCCCGGAGGCGAAGTGCTCGCGCTCATCGGCTCGAAGGAGGGACTCGCGCACGTGCCGTGGGTGTTCGTCGATCCCGGCGACGTGGCCCTCGTGAGCGATCCGGGATATCCGGTCTACGCCGTCGCGACGCGCATGGCCGACGGCGAGGTTTATCCCGTCGCGATGACCCGCGAACAGGGTTGGGTGCCGGATCTCGCGGCGATTCCGGAAACCGTGCTCCGCCGGGCTCGCGTGTTCTTCTTGAACTATCCGAACAACCCCACGGGCGCGGTCGTGGACATGGCCTTCTTCGGCCGCGCCGTGGAACTCGCGCGGCGGTGGAATATTCTTCTCGTCCACGACAACACGTACTCCGAGATCGCCTACGACGGGTACCGGCCGCCTAGTCTGCTTCAGGTGCCCGGGGCCAAGGACGTCGCGATCGAATTCCATTCGCTCAGCAAGACGTTCTGCATGACGGGCTGGCGCATGGGATTCGTTGTCGGCAACAGGGACGCGGTTCAGGCGCTCGCGGCGCTCAAGACGAACATCGACAGCGGGCAGTGGGTCGCCATCCAGGATGCCGCGGTCGCCGGCCTCACGGGTTCAGAGACACCGATCCGCGAACGTGTCGCGATCTGGCAGCGGCGGCGCGACGCCGTGGTACGGGGCCTGCGCGAGGCCGGCCTCGATGCGCCCCTGCCGCGCGCCACCTTCTATCTATGGGTCCCGGTCCCGCGAGGGTTCACCTCCGTCTCCTTCACCACCGAACTGCTTGAACATACGGGGGTCGTCGTGACGCCGGGCACCGGCTACGGCGCGCACGGTGAAGGGTATGTGCGGATCTCGCTGACGGCGCCCGACGCCCGCCTCGAAGAGGCGGTGCGCCGGATCGGCGATCACCTCCGGGCCGCCTCCTCCAGTGCGGGGACCTCCGGCCGGAAGGTTCCTGACAGGGGAGAAGCGCCGGCGTCGCCCCGGTAACCGGCCCCGTCGATGCGCACCACCGGTATGCCGCTCGGCCACAAACTCCGCCGCGGGCTCGCGGCCGGCGCCCCCTCGGAGCACCACGAGCCGGTGCCGGCCGACGGGATGCCGCGGACGGGCCCGGAGCGCGCCATCCTCGTCGGCATGGTCGGGCCGCGCGAAGACGAGGGCGCCGAGCCGCTCCAGGAACTCGCCCGCCTCGCCGACACGGCGGGCGCCCAGGTCGCGGGCCTCGTCGTGCAGCGCCTGAACCGGCCTCATCCGGCCACCGCGGTCGGGGCCGGCAAAGTAGACGAAATTCGCTCCCGCGTGCGGTCCGCCGGGGCAGACGTCGTGATCTTCGACGCCGATCTCACGCCGGCGCAGCAGCGCAACCTCGAGCGCGCGCTCGAGACCAAAGTCCTCGATCGGACCGCGCTCGTGCTCGACATCTTCGCGCAGCGCGCGCGCAGCCGGGAGGGCCGGCTCCAGGTGGAGCTGGCGCAGATGACCTATCTCCTGCCGCGGCTCGCGGGCCGCGGCGTCCTGCTGTCGCGTCTCGGCGGCGGTATTGGCACCCGGGGCCCGGGCGAAACGAAACTGGAGGTCGACCGCCGGCGGATCCGCACGCGCATCACCGCGCTGGGGCGCGAAATCGACGCGCTCCGGCGGCACCGCCAGCGCGAGCGGCAGTCGCGCAAGGACGCGGCCCTGCCGGTGGCGGTGCTCGTCGGCTACACAAACGCCGGCAAGTCCACGCTGCTCAATGCGCTCACGCGCGCCCACGTCCTGACCGCCGACAAATTGTTCGCGACCCTCGATCCGACCACGCGGCGCGTCGCCCTGCCGGACCGCCGCACGCTGCTGCTCGTCGACACGGTCGGGTTCATCCAGAAGCTGCCGCACGAGCTGGTGGCGGCGTTCCGCGCCACGCTGGAAGAGGTGACCGAGGCCGACCTGCTGATCCACGTCATCGACGCGAGCCATCCGTACTGGACGGCGCAGCGCGCCGCGGTGGAGCAGGTGCTGCGCGAGTTGGGCGCGGGCAGCACGCCGCGCGTGACGGTGCTCAATAAGGCCGACCGGCTGTCGACCGAAGCGCTGCGGGACGTGACGGCGGAAGAGCCGGAGGGAATCCCGGTGTCGGCCGTCCGCGGCGTCGGTCTGGCGAACCTGCTTCGGCGCATCGCGGTCGCGCTGCCCGGTCCGATGGAGCGCGTCCGGCTTGTGATTCCGTACCACCGCGCGGGAGTGCTCTCGCGGCTGTATGATGCCGGACGGGTGGTGCGGCGCGAGGACGGCGACGCGGGCATCGTGGTAGAAGCGGACGTGCCGGCGGCCGGGGTGGGGCCGTTTCGGCCCTACCTCGACGGCGGCGCGGCGGCGCGGACGGCGCACTGACTGCCGCCGCCGGTCTGCGCGGCCGCGCGCGGCGGTCTAGGAGAGGCGGCGGATCAACGCGACGGCTTTGCCGATGACGGTGACTTCGCGGGTGATGATGGGCGACATCGACGGGTTCTCGGGCTGGAGCCGGACGTGATCCCGCTCCTTGTAGAACCGTTTCACCGTCGCCTCGTCGCCGAGCAGCGCCGCCACGATTTCGCCGTTCGAGGCGGTGGGCTGCGGCCGGATGACGACGAAGTCGCCGTCGTAGATGCCGGCGTCGATCATGCTGTCGCCGCGCACCCGCAGAATGAAGGCGCCGTCCTCGCGCACGAAGTCGCGGGGCAGGGGAAACACGTCCTCAATATTCTCTTCGGCCAGCAGCGGCGAGCCGGCCGCGATCCGGCCCACCACCGGGACGTTGATCATCCGCTTGGGGGGTTGGCTGGCCCCGTCCTTCAGGATCTCGATCGCGCGCGGCTTGCTGGGATCCCGCCGGATGTAGCCTTTCTTTTCGAGCGCGGCGAGGTGGCTGTGCACGGTGGAGCTGCTGGTGAGCCCGAGTGCGGCGCCGATCTCGCGAACCGACGGAGGGTAGCCCTTCCGCTGCATGCTGTCCAGCAGATAACCGAGAATCTCGCGTTGGCGTTTCGTCAGGACCCGGCCCACGCGTTGCCTCCCTCAGGTCGTATGGCGGACAGTGTCTGCGGTGAGTGGCCGGATTATAGCACAGAACCCCCGGCCATGCAAACACCTGTTCGCTTCAACATAAAGGCCCGCGGCAGCCGCAGCGCCTGTGGCGCCCTACAGCAGTGCGCCGCCGTCGACGATGAGGACTTGGCCGGTAAGGAAGTTGTCTGCGGTGGCGAAAGCGACGGCGATTTGGGCGATGTCGTCGGGACGGCCGATGCGCTTCGCGGGAAACCGCGCCGCGCGCGCCGCGTTCTCGGCTTCGTGGCCGCCGTGCCAACGGGTCTCGATGAGCCCGGGCGCGATCGCATTGACCGTGATCGCGGGGGCGAGCGCGCGCGCCAGCGACAGCGTCATGGTGTGAATCGCCGCTTTGCTGGCGGCATAGGCGATGGAACTGCCGTTGCCGCGGACGCCGGCAACCGAGCCGATGTTGATGATCCGGCCGCCGTCACGCATGGCGCGCGCCGCTGCGCGGCAGCAGTAAAAGGTGCCTTTGACGTTCACGGCCAGGATGCGGTCCCACACCTCGGCGGTGAGGGCGTCGAGATCGCGGTGGTCGATGAAGCGGGTTGTGCCGGCGTTGTTGACGAGGATGTCGAGGCGCCCGAAATCGCGCGTCACGCGGCCGATCATCTCGTTCACGCCGCGGTCGTCCGCGATGTCACAGGCTACCGTGATGGCCCGCCGGCCGCGCGACGCGATCTCCGACGCGGTCTCCTCGGCATCGCCGCGGGACCGGCTGTAATTCACCGCGACGGCCGCCCCTTCGGCGGCGAGCGCGATGGACGTGGCCCGGCCGATACCGGTGCCGCCGCCCGTCACCAACGCCACCTTTCCGTCGAGCCGTCCCCCCATGGCACCGCTACATACGGGACCGCGGCGGCCGCTTCCTCCGCATGACGCCGGGCAGCAGCGGTTCCGGCCCGCGGCCGCGCGCCGGCGGTGCGAACCGCAAGGCCGCCCGCCCTACGGACAATGCTTCCGGCGCGGCGGCGAAGCCGGCCTCCGCGCACAATCGGGTCGCCGCGCCGGGGCCGTTTCCTCGACTGCGGCCGCTGGACCTCATCGCGGCGGAGTGGAACGGGGAGCGCGTCGTCTGTGCCCGGGACTACGAAGGCCTGCTCGATGGGCCGGTCATCGTGCCGCTGCCCGTCATGCTGGTCGGGCTGCTGCTGGATGGCCGTCGCGACGCGCGTGCCGTGCAGGTCGAATACGCACGCCTGAGCGGCGGGATGTTGTTGCGGTCGGAGGATCTCGAGCACATCGTCCAAGACCTCGATGCGCACGGATTGCTCGACAGCCCGGCCCTTACGGCGCGGCGGCGCGCGGTGGCCGACGCCTACCGCGCCGCGCCGCATCGCGTGATGGCGCATGCCGGCACCGGATATCCCGCCGACCCCGAGGTCTGCGCGGCGTCGCTGGCGCGCTACCTGGAAGGGACCCGCGCGGGCGACGGCGCGAACCCCGCGGCATGGCCGCGCGGTATCCTTGCGCCGCACATTGACTTCGGCCGGGGCGGGCTGATGTACGGACGCGCGTACGCGTCCCTTTCGCGCCTGCCGGGCGGCGTCTGTGTCATGGTGGTTGGCGTCGCCCATGCGGGCTCGGCGGCGCCCTATGTGCTGACATCCAAGGGCTTCGAGACGCCGTTCGGGATCGTTGACGTCGACCGGCCGCTGCTCGATGCCGTCGTGCGCCGCGTGCCGTTCGACCCACTGGCCGAGGAGCCCGTGCACCGCGGTGAGCATTCAATCGAATTTCAGGTGCTGTGGCTGGCACATCTGCTCCGCGGCCGTCCCTTCACCGTGCTGCCGGTATTGACGGGGCCGCTGGATGCCTGGGTAACCAACGGCAGCCCGGCCGTGGTCCCGGAGATCGATGCGTTCGTCGCAGCGATGCGGGAGGCGATCGCGGAGGCGAACCGGCCGGTGTGTATCGTGGGCGGCGTCGATCTCAGCCACGTCGGTCCGCGGTTCGGCGACGAGGAGCCTGTGGGCGCGGCGCTGGCCCGGCGGGCCTCCGACGCGGACCGGGCGGCGCTTCGCCACGTCGAGGCGGGAGATGCGGAAGGGTGGTGGCGGGCGGTGGCACAGGACGGCAACCGCTGCCACGTGTGCGGCCTTGGTGCGATCTACACGGTGCTGCGGTTACTCGCGCCGGTGAAGGGCCGCGTGCTTGGCTATGATCAGGGCGTCGACCCGGCCGGCGGGCTCGTCGGTTTCTCCGCGGTCCTCTTCGAGTAGTAGACGTTGCTTATGATCTGCCAGATGGTCATCGACGTCTGCGGCGAGTTATCGGCACGGAACGGCCTCCGCTTCGACGATTACACCGAGGCTGTCCGGAACTTAGAGGCGCTGGCGGGATTTCCCGGCGACGTGGTCGCGGTATTGTCGCGGCTGCCCGGTTTCCGCACCGTCATCGTAGACGAGTACGTCACTATTGATAACGCCCGCGTATTGCGTGCGCTCCACGAAATGGAGCCGATCGAGGCCTTCGTCCGGCTGGCGGCGGCGCGGGAGCACGATCCCGATAGGCGAACACGGGGACTGGTGCTTCGCAGATGACACCGCGGAGGAGTGACGTGACGGACCTGGGTCGTTACATTCTCGAGGAGTGGGCGGAAGAGTACCGCGAAGGCCGGGTGGGCCGGCGGGAGTTCTTTCGTCGAGTAACGGTCTTCGCCGGCGGTGCGGCGCGAGGGTTGGCGCTGTTGACGACGCTCGGCGTCGCGGCTTCTGCCGAGGAGGTTGCCGCCGCGGCCGGCACAGCGCCGCCGCGCTCCCTGCTCGCGGCCGCACCTGTGGTGCCGCCGGATGACCCGTCGCTCGAGACGCGCACGGTCTCGTTCCCCGGCATGGCGCCGGGCCCGCAGACCGTGTTCGGCTACCTCGCGCAGCCGAAGGGCGCCTCCCGCGCGCCCGCCGTGGTCGTGATTCACGAGAACCGGGGCCTGCTCGATCATTTCAGGGATGTGGCGCGCCGCCTCGCCAAGGTCGGTTACGTCGCGCTCGCGCCGGACTTGCTGTCGGGCTCCGGGGGAACCGACAAGATCTCCGATCCGGCTCAGGTATCGACAGTGTTGGCCCAGACGGCGCCCGAGCAACTGGTCTCCATGCCCGCGGCGGCCGTGCGATATCTGGGGTCTCTGCCTGCCGTTCGGGCGGACCGGATCGGTGCGATGGGATTTTGCTTCGGCGGCGGGGTGACGTGGCGGCTTACGACGCAGGTGCCGGAGTTGCGCGCCGCCGCGCCGTTCTACGGCAGCAATCCGCCGCTCGACGACGTGCCGAAGATCCGGGCGGCGGTGCTCGCCTTCTACGGCGCGCTCGATTCACGCATCGATGCGGGCATTCCCGCCATTCGCGACGCGCTCGATCGCGCCCATGCCGTCTACCAGGTGGTGGTCGAGCCTGGCGCCGGCCACGCGTTCTTCAACGACACCGGCGCGGGCTACAACGCCGCCGCGGCGCAGGACGCCTGGACGCGGCTGCAGACGTGGTTCGGCCGGTACCTCAAGACGTAGGGCGCCGCAGGTCGGGATTCCAAGACACGGTTTCCCCGCGTGATCGCGGTCACGACGGCACCGCACTGACCGCATGTCAACGACACACGCGCCGGCTCGTCCACCGTCGGAGGCACGGATAGCGCGCCGATGAACGGCCGGGACGCGATCCTGGCGGTGGTCACCTCGGTGATTTGGGGCTGCGCCTTCGTCGCGATCAAGTTCGGCCTAGCCAGCTTTTCCGCCCCAGAACTGACCGCGCTTCGATTCCTCATCGCGTGTCTGGCCGTGTTCGTGGTACCCAGGCCGAAGGTGGCATGGTCCTCAATCATCCTCATCGGCCTCACCCTTTTCACAGGACAGTTCCTGTTGTTGTTCTTCGCCTACACTCGGGGGCTGCCCGCAGGAGTCGCCTCGGTAACCCAACAGACGCAGGCGTTCTTCACCGTCCTGCTGGCCGCCGCGTTCCTGCACGACATCCCGACGGGAAGGCAAATTCTCGGGATGGCGGTTGCGTTCGCCGGCCTCGCGCTCGTCGGATTGACCCTAGGATCGGATCTGACATTCTCGGGGCTCGGGCTGGGACTCGCCGGCGCGTTCAGTTGGGCACTGGGCAACGTGCTGGTGAAACGCACGACCGGGGTCCCGGCGTTTCCGCTGATCGTGTGGGCCAGCCTGATTCCGCCGCTCCCGGCCGCTCTCGTGTCGGCGATCCTCGACCACCACGTGCCGGTGCTGACGGCACTGACCCACGCCTCATGGATCAGCATTGGGGCGGCGGTCTATCTCGGAACGATGGCCACCATCGTCGCCTATGCGATCTGACGGTCAGGTCTGCCGAAAACTAGGCGGCGCTCCAAGGGAGGCGGGTATGGAAATCCTCGACCTGAAACGTGCGCAAGAGTTCTACCCCGCGCACCATATTCAGAAAACCCTGGCCGAGTCTCCACGGTGCAGTATCAGCATCGCATGCTGGGAACCTGGGCAGATCTCGCCGATCCACGCACATCCCGCCGCGGACGAGATCTATCACGTCTTACTCGTGTTCGAGCGGTGGCCTGAGGTTTGAGCGTATCGCGGGCGCGAAGGTGCGTGTGCCGGCGCGGGGGCCGGCTCTGCCGGACCGGAACCTTGAGGGTGCCGCGCTAGGCCGTCGGGAGGCTGCCCGCGGCCCGGTCCACGGCGCGGTCCAGGGCCTCGATCGTCCGCGCGATCTCCGCGTCGCCGTGGGCGATGCTGATGAACCCGCCGCTGCCGAAGATGTGAACGCCCTCGATCAGCATGGCCAGCGCCAGGTCTGTGTAGGCCGGCGTCGAGCGCTGGGTTTTGAGGTCCTCCGGACTGAGCGCCGCGATGGACGACGGATCCCCGGGGCGGAGGCGCGCGTCGAAGGCGAGATGGTAGCCCGACGACTCTCCGTAGGCGATGCCCCGCACGCCGCGGCGGGCGAAGACCGCGTTGATCGAATCACGCAGCGCGGCCGCGGTGCGGTCGCAGCGCTCCTGCACCGTGCCGTCCCGCACGATGTCGAGGCACGCCACGCCGGCGGCCGCGGACAGCGGATTCGCGTTGAAGGTGCCCGGATGCCGGAGTTTGCGGCGGGACCCGCCGGTCAGCGCGATCAGTTCCAGGAGATCGCGCCGTCCGGCCACGGCGCCGCCCGGCAGGCCGCCCGCGAGGATCTTCGCCAGCGTGGTGAGGTCGGCGCGGATGCCGGCCAACTGCTGCACGCCGCCCGGCGACCACCGGAAACCTGTGATGACCTCGTCGACGATGAGGAAGACGTCGTGGGCCGCGGTCACCTCGTCCAGGCCCCGAAGGAATTCAAGCGGCAGCGGCACCGAGCCGAACGACGCCCCGCTCGGCTCCAGGATGACGGCTGCCACGTCGCGGTCGTGCCGCAGCGTTTCGTCGACCGACCCGAGGTCGGGCGGCAGCACGATCGTGTCGGCGGCCACGGCCGGCGTGACGCCCGGCGGCACTTCATCGTACGGCGGCTGAAGGCCCGGCGACACCGCGTCGTGCCAGCCGTGGAAGTGCCCGCGGAACTTGATGAGCTTCGTCCGTCCGCTGGCGGCCCGCGTCACGCGGAGCGCCAGCAGGGTGGCCTCCGTGCCGGAACTTGTAAAGCGCACCATTTCCGCGCCGGGGACCAGCCGCGTGATGCGGTCGGCCCAGTCCAGCTCGCCTTCGTGGTTGGCGCCGTAATGCGTGCCGAGGCCCACCTGCCGCCGCACCGCTTCGACGACCGCCGGATGGGCGTGCCCCAGAATCAGGGCGCCGTGTCCCATTGCGTAGTCGATGTACTCGTGTCCGTCGACATCCCGCTTGCGGGCGCCTTCGGCACGGGCAATGTACGGCAGGAACGGCGCAAACTGGCGTGATTCATGCGTGGTGCCGCCGGGGAGCACACCGCCGGCGCGCTCGAAGAGCGCGCGGGACCGCGGCCTCGCCGCGGTATACTCGGCGGTCAGATCGGTCGGCAGGACTTTTGTGTCGGCCATTCCGGCATACTCCTCGCCATGATCGGATGAAGCCGTCCTGACGGAAAGTGTAACAAGAAGTATTTGTCCCGCCTGCTCTGGAATCCCTCGTCCGTCGTCGGCGGAGGAGGGGGCGTTCCATGGATTATGCATCGTTGTTCCGGCTGGACGGCCGGATCGCGCTGGTGGTCGGCGCCGCGTCGGGCATCGGGCAGGCCTCGGCGCTCGCGCTCGCGGCGCTCGGCGCGGAGGTCCTCTGCGCGGACATCGACCGCGCGGGGGCAGAGGCGACCGCCCGACTGATCCGCGACGCCGGCGGCCGGGCCGGCGCCGACCGGGTCGACGTGAGCCGGGAGGACGACGTCGTCCGACTGTTCTCAGCGATGGCGGAGCGCCACCCGTCGCTGGACGTCTGCGTCGTGACGCCGGCGGTGAACGTCCGGAAACCGGTGCTGCGCTACACGGCCGAGGATCTCGACCGCGTCGTCGGCGTCAACCTGAAGGGCACGTTCTACGTTCTGCGTGAGGCCGGGCGGCGCATGGCCGACCAGGGGCGCGGCAGCATCATCGCGTTCGCGTCGATCCGGGCGGTGCAGGTCGAGCCCGGCCAGAGCGTCTACTCGGCCACCAAGGCCGGCATCGCGCAGCTCTGCCGCACACTCGCGGCGGAACTCGGCCCGCGCGGCGTGCGTGTCAACGCGGTTGCGCCCGGCGTCGTGGACACGCCCCTCACCCGGCAGATCAAAACGGACGAAGCATGGTACCGTGCCTACGCGGACCGGAACGCTCTCGGGCGCTGGGCGTCGGCGGACGAGATCGCAGCACCGGTCGCGTTCTTGGCGTCCGAGGCCGCGAGTTACATCACAGGGTCGGTCCTGTTTGTCGACGGCGGCTGGACCGCAATTGACGGCCGGTACACACCGCCGCTGTAGGGGATGAGCGGACCGGACGGTGCGCGTGTCGTGAGGACCGCGCTGGACCCTCGACCGCAGGAGGGAGGTGGTGAGGCGCAGGTGGGCGCGGAGATGGGCTTCCACTGGGAGATGCTGAGCGACAGCCGCCGGAACGCCGGATACCGCGCGGCGATCGCCGGCGCCGCACCGGGACGCGTCGTGTACGACGTCGGGGCCGGGGTGGGGCCCATGTCACTCTACGCCTTGGAGGCCGGCGCCCGCCGGGTGTACGCCATCGAGACCGATCGCGACGCCTACCAATATCTCCGCCGGCTCGCGAGACGGTTCCCGGCACTGGTCCCCATGCGCGGTGACGCCCTACGGGGGACGCTGCCGGACGAAGCGCCGGATGTCGTCATCTGCGAAATGTGGTCGTCGTGGCTGACCGACTGGCCCATGGTGCCCGTGCTCAACCGCATTCGGCGCCGCGCGCCGCGGTGCGCCGTCATCCCGGCGCGTGGACACCACGTGCTGCAGTTGGGCTATGCCGATCACTACGCGGGAGCGGCGCTTGAGTTTGCCCCCGGCACCTCCGCCGCGGTGTTCGGAGAGCCCGGCGCGATCGAGGAGATGTCCCTGCCGGTGCTGGCCGCGACGACCGATTTCCAGGCGACGGTGCCGCCGTTCGACGTGACGCTGGGACTCGTGCCGCTCACGAGCGGGACCGTCAACAGCCTCCGGTTTTGGAGCTACGAAGAAGTTCGCCCGGGCCACCTGTCGGCGCGCGCCGGCACACGCGCTGACGTGCTGATCCGGTGGGTGCGGCCGTTTCGCGTCACGCGAGGCCGGCGCGTCCGGGTCCGCGTCCGGCACCGTTGGGACGACCGGCTGCGGTGCGCGATCCTGTGACGCCGCGGCGTGTCCCCCCCTGGCGAGGGCCTTCGGCCTGGCGAGGACCTGCGGCCGCCGCTACGGTCCGCGACGCCGGCGGCCCACTCGCCGCCGAACTGGCCGCCGTGGTCGGAGCGGAGTTCGTGCTCAGCGGAGCCTCGGACGTACTGGCCTACGAGTACGATGCGTCCAACATCACAGCGTCCCCAGACTTGGTCGTCCTCCCGGGTACCGCGGGCGAGGTGGCCGGGGTAGTGCGCGCCGCCCATAGCCGCCAGGCGCCCGTGATCGCGCGCGGCGCGGGCACCGGGATCGCGGGGGGAGCGCTTCCCGTGGTCGGCGGTGTGGTCGTCGCTCTCACGCGCATGGATCGGATTGTCGCGATCGACCTCGACAACCGCGCGGCGGTGGTGGAGCCCGGCGTGACGAATCTCGACATCACGCGGGCGGCTGCCGGGTCGGGATATTTCTACGCGCCCGACCCGTCGAGCCAGTACGCGAGCAGCATCGGGGGCAACGTGGGTCACAACTCCGGCGGACCGCACACCATCGCGTATGGTGTGACGTCCAACCACATCCTCGGTCTGGAAGCGGTGCTGTCCGACGGGACGTGCCTCCGCACCGGGGGCGCGGCGCACGACGCGCCGGGCCTGGACTTAACCGGGCTCCTCGTTGGGAGCGAGGGGACCCTCGGCGTCGCCACGCGGATCTGGGTGCGGCTGCTGCGGCGGCGGGAAGCGGTGACGACGCTGCTGGCGATCTTCGGCAACCTCGACCAGGCGAGCGAGGCGGTCACCGAGATCATCGGCCGCGGCTTCGGACCCGTGGCCCTTGAAATGCTGGACCGGAACACCATCCGGGCGGTCGAGCCGTTCGTGCACGCCGGCTACCCGCTGGACGCGGAGGCGGTCCTGCTGATCGAAGTCGAGGGCCTGCGCGGCGTGCTGTTCCGGGCCGCGGGCATGATCGAGGCGATCTGCCGCGCGCGCGGGGCGGGGGAGGTACGCGCCGCGCGATCCGACGCGGAGCGTGACGCGCTGTGGCTCGGCCGGAAGGCGGCGTTCGGCACGCTCGGCCGGATCGCGATCAACTATTATCTGCACGACGCGGTGGTGCCGCGGTCGCGGCTGCCCGAAGTGCTCCGGAAGGTCCAGGCGATCGCCCGGCGGGAGCGCCTGACCGTCGCGAACGTGTTCCACGCCGGCGACGGCAATCTCCATCCGATCATCATCTTCGACGCGCGCGTGCCGGGCGAGACCGAGCGCGTCATCCGCGCCGGCGAAGAGATGCTGCGGCTGTGCGTTGAGGCCGGCGGCACGATCTCAGGAGAGCACGGCATCGGATTCGAAAAGAACAATTACATGCCGTGGATCTACTCGGAGGCGGACCTCGACGCGATGCGCCGGGTCAAAGACACCTTCGATCCGGATGGCCGGCTCAATCCGTGGAAGATGTTTCCGACGCCGGTGTCGTGCGCGGACGTCCTCATCGCGCCCGGTTCAGCGGGGCCGTGCCGCGCGCGCGGTCCCGTCGTGCCGGCTCGCCAAGGCCCGCCGGCGGCCGCCGGTGCGCAGGGGCGCGGCTGGTGGGTGTAAGGTGCGGGCCGCCTCGCCGCTTCGTCATGGCCAGGCCGGCCAACGCATGGGTCGCGGCGGTCGTCACCGCGGCGCTTGTCGCGATTGCGATCCCCGGCCGGGCCGGCGACGTGCTCACGCCGGGCGTCGCCGCGGGCGGCGTGCCGCTCCAAGCGACGGTCACCGACGTCCGCACGATTCTCGGGGCGCCGAGCGGGGAACTTCAGGACCCGACCAATCCCCGCATCATCATTCAGCGGTGGGAGGCACAGTGTCTCGGCGCCCGCTACTCGCCGGCGGGTGATCTCGTGGCGCTCGATGTGTGGGCCGATCTCGGGGAGCAATGCGCCGTGGCCGCCTACGCCGCGGACGGCGTAGGCGGCCGGCGGATCACCTTCACGAGCACGCGGGCGGACGTCAAGGCCGCGTTCGGGTACGCTCCGGACCGCGTGCTGCGGGCGCTCACCTTTACCATCTTCGTCTACGACGATCAGGGGATCGCGTTCTACCTTCGGGACGACGGCCTGCGGCGGGGCCTCGTGGATGCCATGACGGTATTTCGCCGCGGCGCCTCGCGGTCGGTGTGGGCGCCTGACGCCTGGCGCGGGCGATAGAACGAACGGCGTCCGCGAATCGCCCCGATGACGTCGTCAACGCTGTCGACCAACCGCACGAGTTCGAGGTCGCGCGGCTCGATCCGTACGGCCTCCGGCAGGCACGCGAGGACCGCGCGCCACGCCGGTCCCACCAGAACGAACGGGCGCCGCGGAATCGACTTCGTTTGGAACAGGTTCCACGTCAGCGCCACCTCGCCGAGCGTACCGAGACCGCCCGGCATCGCGACGTAGGCGTCGGCGGCGATCATGCGCGCGATCCGCTGAAACAGATCGGGGGCCGCCACCTCTTCGGTCACCCAACGGTTGGGGCGCAGGCGGGCGCCCCAGGACGTCACGGTCACGCCGATCGCGCGGCCGCCGGCCTCCACGGCGCCCCGGCTGACCGCCTCCATCACACCGGAGTAGCCGCCGGTGCACGGTGTGTAGCCGGCCTCGGCCAGAAGTTGTCCCAGTCTGAACGCCTCGCGGTATGCGGCCTCGCGCGCGTGGATGCGGGAGGAACCAAAGACGGTGACGCAGCCGTTCCGCATCGCAGCCCTCCGGAGCCTTCAAGACTCCTGGCATAATAGAACGGCGAGGTACTCTGCGCAACGGGAGGATGTCACCGGATGACACTCACGCCAGGGTGGAGGGCGTTCGGTCTGTGCCGGCCCGCGGCACTGGTCCTGGCGGCCGCGCTGCTCGCGGGCATCACCGCACCGGCGCGCGCCGCGGATCGCCCCATCATTGGGGTCGCCGACTACTACGCGCTTCAGCCTCCCCCGGTCTTCGTGCTGACCGATCCGGAACAGTACGCGGCCGACGTGTCGGCCGGTGCGCTGATCCGAGCCGGAGGGCCGGCGTTAACCGTCCTGCCGCGCGGCGAGATACGCGGCGCCGAGCGGAAGCTCGGATGGCGCACCCACGATGCGCTCAACTTCAGCCGGCTCCAGGCGCTCGGGCGCGCGACCCAGGCCGACCGCGTCGTGGTCGGATGGATCACCCGGATCGTGGTGTATCGTCAAGACTTCGCGCTGTTCGACGCATCCGCGGCGATCACCACGCAGGTTTTCGACACGCAGCAGGGCCGGATCATCTGGCAGCACGACACGTACGCTTCGGGTCTGGCGGGCTCGCCTGATTTCGCGCTCGAAATCGCCCTCGATCGCGCCGTGACCGCGGGTGTCCGCGCCGCCGTTCCCACATTGTCGGCGCCCGTGGATCGGACGCCGGCGCCGTAGCGGCGCCGCCGTACACGCGCACCGGACGGCGACGTGCGTCGAGGCGCTGAGCCGACGCGCTGAAAGGAGGCCTTGTCGTGGCGGAGGACCGCGATCTCAGACAGCGGTTGGTTGTGATGCTCCAGGGCGGCAAAGCGCACGTGACCTATGATAAGGCGGTCGCGCGGCTGCCCGAGGAACTGCGGGGGCGCCGGCCCCGGGGACTGCCGTACTCGCCGTGGCAGCAGGTCGAGCATATTCGTATTTGCCAGGCGGACATTCTCGGTTACACGCGTGATCCCAAGCATCCCGCCCTTGAGTGGCCCGACGCGTACTGGCCGAAGGACCCGGCGCCGACGTCGCGGGCGGCCTGGGACAAGAGCATTGCCGGGTATCGCGCCGACCGCCAGGCGTTCTGTGATCTCGTGATGGATCCGCGCACCGACGTGCTGGCGCCCGTGCCGCACGACCCGGAAATCAATGTGGTGCACATGGTGCTGTTGACGGCCCAACACACGTCCTACCATCTCGGGCAATTGCTGGTGATCCGCCGGCTCCTCGACGCCTGGAAGGACTAGGCTGATCGATCTCCTCCGCGATGACCGCGCGGCCGCAGGCCGCCTGCGGACCCTCGCCACGGACGCGCGTATGGTGTTCGTGGCGGGGCTGCCCGGCACGGGCAAGAGCCTTGTCATCCGCGAACTGGCCCGAATCGCGGACGCTCAGGACCGGGCCGTGCACACGCTGCAGTGGGACGTCGCGCGCCCCGCGTTCGAAGCGGCGCCCGCCGGACGCCGGTATCCCGTCGACGAGGGCGTGACCCATGTCGTGATCCGGAAAGCGGCCGGCCTTTGGGTGCGGGAGGCCGTGACATCGTGGCATCGAGCGCACCCCGGTGCGAATGCGGTGCTTGTCGGCGAAGCGCCACTTGCCGGCGGCCGCTTCATCGAACTGGCCCGCACGATCGATGACGCCGCCGAACCACTCCTCGCCGCGGAGTCGTGCCGGTTCGTGATTCCGGTGCCATCGCGGGACGTGCGGGCGTTCATCGAGGCCGAACGCGATCGGCGCATGGCCGGCCCGCACCATCCACGCGAGCGCGAAGACGCGCCCCCGCACGTCCTCCGAGCCCTCTGGGACGAGCTCGTCTCCGTGGCGCGCACCCTCGGGATTGCGGGGGCGGCCGAGAGGGGAGGGGCGGTCCCGTACGATCCCTCGATCTACGAGGGCGTATACCGCAGCGTGCTGGCCCGCCGGCACACGGATACGCTCCCGTTGACCCGCGTGCTGCCGACCGCCGGGGTCTCCGTTTACGAGATGGGAGTCCCCACCGTTGATATCGTGCCGTCGGCGGACGAGGCGGACCGAGCAATCCGAACCGCTGAGGCGGCGTACCCGGATCCGGGGCGCCTCACGGCGGAAGCGCAGCGATGGTACGACCCCTTACCGCCGTAGCGGTTTCGCCAGCCGCTCGTCGCGCCATGCGTCCGCGACGGGTGCCGTGATCGCACCGTAATGCTCGGGATGGCGGCGGCCGAAGAAGTTCCAGCGGTCGCGCGCCCCGCGGATCTGATCGAGATCGATCTTGGTGGTCACGAGTTCATCCCCGGTCGTGGCGGCTTGGGCGAGCACCGCGCCGAGCGGCGAGATGATGCAGCTGCCGCCGATCAGCTCAAGACCGTCCTCGACGCCCGCCTTGGCCGCGCCCACGACAAACATGTGGTTCTCGTAGGCGCCCGCGCGCATGACCAGCTGATTAAGCGCCAGCGCCCGCGGGGCGGCGGGCGTGTTGTAGCCGATCAACATGACCTCGGCGCCGCCGAGCCCGAGGCACCGGTACGTCTCGCTGTAGCGCCGGTCCTGGCAGATCGCAACGCCGATCCGGGCACGGCGCGTTTCGAAGACCCGGAACCCGGTGTCGCCGGAGTCAAAGTAGTACGGTTCGTAGACGCGTCCCGGCTGGTGCGCGTCCGCGCCGTTCGTTCCGGGAAGATGCGTCTTGCGGTAGCGGCCGCAGACCCGGCCGGTTTCGTCGATGAGGACGGCGGTGTTGAACCGGCGGTCGCCGTCCCGCTCGCAGAACCCGACGTGCCACACGACCGCGGCCCGGCGGGCCGCGTCGATCACCGGCGCCAACGCGGCGGGCGGCACCTCCCGGGAAAAGAATTGATCCGCGTCCTCGCGGATGCGCTTCGGGAAGTAGGGGCTGAGGGCCATCTCGGGGTAGGCGACGACGGCTGCGCCTTCGGCGGCCGCCTCGTCCATCAGCCGGCGCATTCGCGCCACGATTGTGTCGACCGGGGTGCCTTCGTTGTTGGGGCCCAACTGGGCCGCGGCGACCTTGAGATATCGGGCCATTCTGAGGACCCTCCCCTCGCGGCAATAGACATCCGTTCCTGGCTTATGCGCCCCTTCAGAAGGGCACCGTCGCCCAAATGGCGGCGATTATAATATCTTTAGTGACCTTATTACGCATTGTACTAAACTACATAAACTGATCGGTCCGAGATATCGCTGCGAAGTGGCTCGCGGACAGTAGATTAGATCCCTCCCAGTGTTATCGTCAAAGGTTTGGCATTTGAGCAAAGCCGGCGTACGGCAGGTATGGGGCTGTCTTCGGGCCAACTGGACAGCGCTCTCTACTAGATGATGGAGCTGGGCCCGTTAGAGACGTCATACTTCACTCGGCTTGCTCCAGAATGTAACGCTCCCACTCAAGATGTGGGCGCGTGGGAGAGAGGCTGTAGGTGTTCCCGCAGACACATCCGTTAACCGACTTGGCCCTCGTTATCCTCCGGATAGTTCTGGCGATCGTGTTCGTCAACAGTGGATGGGGCATGTTGACGGATCCCGCCGCTAAGGGCAAGGACCTCGGCCTCAGCCGTCCGGTTACCCTCTTGCTCGGCGCTGCCGAATTTTTCGGCGGTCTTGCGATCGCATTCGGCATTCTGATTCAAGTTGCCGCCGCCGGGTTTATCGTGATCAGCTTGGGCGCTATCTATAAGAAGATCGTCGTCTGGCACACCGGATTTTGGGGCGACGCGTCGGCAGGCTGGAGCTACGATCTGCTGTTTGTCGCTATGGAGTTTGTGGTGCTGACGACGGGCGGCGGACGCTATGTCGTATGGGGGTAGGGAGCCGCTCAACCCATGCAGAGGGCCCGCGGGAGACACGTCCGCAGCCAATGTAGGCCAGGCGCGAATGAACGAGACGCGTTGGGCGGCGGTCGATCACTACCTCGCGGAGATGTTCGTCGAGTCCGACCCGGCGCTCCAGGCGGCACTGGAAGCAGGCCGGGCCGCCGGGCTGCCCGCCCATGACGTGTCGCCTAATGAGGGAAAGCTTCTTCACCTGCTCGCGCGCATCCACGGCGCCCGCACGATTTTGGAGATCGGGACGCTCGCGGGTTACAGCGCGATTTGGATGGCCCGGGCGCTGCCGCCGGGCGGCCGGCTGATCACCCTCGAGGCGAATCCACGGCGCGCAGAGCTCGCCCGCGCGAACATCAACCTCGCCGGGCTCGCCGGCGTGATCGACGTGAGGGCCGGCGCCGCACTCGAGACGCTCCCTCGGCTGGCGCGCGAAGCCCGGGAACCGTTCGATCTCATCTTTATCGACGCGGACAAACGCAACAACCCCGGCTATCTGGAATGGGCGCTCCGGCTGTCCCGCCCCGGGACGCTCATCATCGCCCACAACGTGGTCCGCGGCGGCGAAGTGGCCGATCCGGATAGCCGTGATCCCGACGTCCTCGGCGCCCGGCGGTTCAACGAATTGATCGCGGCCGACCCCCGCCTCACGGCCGCGGCGATTCAGACGGTCGGAGAAAAGGGGTGGGACGGGTTCGCGTTGATTCTCGTCACAGGGAACTGAGGCGCGTCAGATCAATGTTGACGAAGGAGGGAAGGACATGAGCACGGTTTCCGGCATGGTGCAGGTGCTTGCTCGGAACTGGTGGGCGCTGGCGCTTCGCGGGGTCGCCGCCCTTGTCTTTGGGCTCATCGCGCTCCTCATGCCCGGACTGACGCTGGTGGCCCTCGTTATCCTGTTTGGCGCGTACTCGCTGGTCGACGGCGTGTTCGCGGTCGCCGCGGCCGTCCGGGCCGCCGAAACGCACCACCGCTGGGCGTGGCTGCTCGTTGAGGGCCTCACCGGCATCCTCACCGGGATCATCACGTTCCTCTGGCCCGGCATCACCGCGATCGTCCTGCTCTACCTGATCGCGCTCTGGGCGATCGTGACGGGGGTGCTGGAAGTGGTCGCCGGCTTCAATCTCCGCGGCCATCTCGCGAACGAGTGGCTGTTGCTGCTGGGCGGCGTTGCGTCCATCATCTTCGGCGTGGTGCTGATTTTGCAGCCGATGGCCGGGGCGCTGGCCCTGACGTGGCTGATCGGCCTGTACGCGCTCGTCTTCGGCGTGCTCATGCTGATCCTCGCGTTTCGGATGCGCGGGCATAGCCTACCGCCGGCCGGAGTGGCGCCTCGCCCTGCGTGAACCAGGCCCGTTTTTTTTCCAAGGGGCATGGCGATCGCGGCATCGCGGCGGCGGTTCTTGGGGGGTCGTATCGCGACGAAACACACGCGACCCGGACGGCTCGACTGGTCGATTTGAGTGTTCGGACGACGACAGAATTGACGGTTTATCACTATTATGGTACTTTTATATATGGTCAAGTTCTGTGACAAACGGAGGAAACCCATGCCTCGCCGGAAACAGGCAGCCAACATGAAAGGGGTCCCTCGAGGGGGCGAGACGGGGCAGGGGGCCCCGGTGCTCCCGACATCTGACGCACTCTACACGTCAGTCGCCACACTCGTCGAACACGCCAGGGAACCGCTTCGGCGGGCGATCCTGACGCGCTTCCTCCGCGCCGCCGGCGCCGCTGTAGGCCAGGCCACCCCCACAACATTGGCGAGAGCGGCCGGGGCAGACTCAGATGTCGCGGCCGTCCTTGCCACTCTCGAAGCCGCCATACCCGAACCAAGCAACGCGAGCGACGACGATGTTATCACCAAGGCTCAGCTCCGCGGCTTGGACGCCCGACAACGCGTGCTGGAGGCCGAAGGTGGGACGCTTAGCGCTGAGCAAATGGGCCGCCGTCTTCGCCTAACCCGGCAAGCTGTGGATCTACGTCGTCGTAACCGCCGCCTCATCGGCCTGCCGGTGGGCAGGCACGGATATCGGTACCCGGTCTGGCAACTCGGGCCGACCGGCATCTGGCCGTGGGTGCCACAGGTGATTGATGCTTTGGACCCGCATGACCCTTGGCAACAGGTGTTTTTCCTGTTGAGCCCACACCCGGATCTCAAGGGCGAACGGCCCTTAGACGCGGTGCGCAGCAGGCGCATCGACGACGTCCTCGCCCTCGCACGGACCTACGCAGCGTATGGTCTCGGATAGGCGGCCCTACGATCCGACGCCGCCAATCGATCTCGCGGCACGAACGCTGCCGCTGACCACGATTGAGAGTCCGGCGTGGCGCGTCTACCCGGGCACCCACGACCCATCGCACTTCAACAAGCAGGACGGCCGCTTCAACGATCCTCAGCAACAATACGGCGTGGTCTACGCGGCCGCGACCGAGGTTGGCGCCTTTGCGGAACGTCTCTTGCTTGCCCCGGGCTTGTTCGGAGGTCCGACCAGCCTCGCGGCCGGTGGCATCCCGGTGTCCGCGACCGCCCTACAAACCTTCTCGCTTGCCGCAATCACGTTCGTGCGGCCGCTCGCGTGTGTCGATCTTCGGACACCGACCGGACTCGTGCAGATCGGCGCGGGTCCGTGGTTGATCACGGCCCCGCACTCAGTGTCCAAACAATGGTCGCGCCCGATCTTTCTGCATCCCAGCGCGCCGGAGGGGATCGTCTGGAGCTCTCGAGCCGGACAGGGCGTCGTCTCCCTGGGTCTTCACGAGCGGGCCAAGCCCAAGATCACGGCACAGGGCCTCGGGCCGTTGATTGGTCAGCGAAAATTGCTCGCGGAGGCAATTCGAGAGTTTGACGTGATTATCGTCCCCACGTGAACGATCGCACTTTTCCACGGTGATGCGCTCGGCTTCGCAAGCGGTTCCGGTCTCGAACACGATGTTGCGGGCCGGGTTCATTGCCAGAGCACTGGCCGTGCTGTTCTTGCTCTTCGACGGCGTCCTGCATCTCATGAGGCCCGCGCCCGTCGCCGTATCGTTCGCTCAGCTCGGCTATCCGCTTGACCTCGCCGTAGGAATCGGGATCCTCGAGCTCGCCTGCGTGGCCATCTATGTGATCCCGGGAACCGCGCCGTTCGGGGCGATTCTCCTGACGGGCTACCTCGGCGGTGCCGTGGCCAGCCAGTTGCGCGTCGGGCACTCGCTCTTTGAGACGATCTTCCCGGTCATCATCGGCGTCCTGGTCTGGGGAGGGCTGTTCCTGGGCGACCGGCGGCTGCGGGCGGCCTTTCTCCGTCGGCGCGACACGGAGGAGTCATGAAAAGAACTGCGAGCAGGGGCGAGCGGCCGGTGAAAAATGAGGAGACGGTCATACTGGTCGTCGCCGGGTTTAACGCTGGGCGCCAGGGCAACGAAAGGAGGTCGCCATGAAGACCGTCCGTTCGGCCGATGGTACAACGATCGCATTCGATCAGGTTGGCAGCGGACCGCCACTCATTTTGGTGGGGGCCGCGTTCAACGACCGATCAGCCACGGCGCCTCTCGCCAAGTCGCTGGAAACGCGCTTCACCGTCTTCAACTATGACCGTCGGGGACGAGGAAACAGCGGTGATACGCCGCCCTACGCAGTGGACCGTGAGATCAAGGACCTGGAGGCGCTGATTGGCGTAGCGGGAGGATCGGCGTTTGTGTTCGGCTTCTCCTCGGGCGCGGTCCTGGCCCTTAAGGCCGCTGCCGGCGGTCTCCGTATCACCAAATTAGGGCAATAACATACTTGACTCACCCGCCTAATTATGCTACGGTCTAAGCATGAAGACACAGGGCGCTCTCCCCAAAACCTTGATTGAAGCGGTCCGCTACTTCTCCGACCAGGACGTATGCCGGGGGTTTGTCGCGGCGCTGCGCTGGCCGCAGGGTCCCGTCTGCCCGGCGTGCGGCGTGGTCGAGCCGCTGTTCCTCCAGACCCGCAAACTCTGGAAGTGTCGCGCCTGCAAAAAGCAGTTCTCGGTAAAGGTCGGGACCATCTTCGAGGATAGCCCCATCGGGCTCGACAAATGGTTGCCCGCCCTGTGGATGATCGTGAACGCCAAGAACGGCGTCTCGTCCTACGAGATCGCCCGCTCCCTCGGCGTCACACAAAAGACCGCGTGGTTTATGATGCACCGGATTCGTCTTGCCATGCAGACCGGGACATTCCGTAAGATGGGCGGCGATGTCGAGATCGACGAAACCTTCATCGGCGGCAAGGCGCGGTACATGCACAAGATTGACCGTGCCCGCAAGATCAAGGGAACTGGTGGCATGGGCAAAGCGGCTGTCATGGGGCTGCTCGAACGACACGGACCCGACGGGCATAGCCGTGTGGTACTGAAGCACGTTCCGAACGTGCGCCGCCACCACCTCGCACCCGAGATCATCCAGCACGTCGAACCTGGGTCCGAAGTATTTACCGACAAACTGCGGTCCTACGACAAAATCGGTCAGGACTACATCCACAAGGTCATCGACCATGCCGAGTCCTACGCTGAGGGCAAGGTGCATACCAACGGACTCGAAAACTTCTGGAGTCTCTTGAAGCGGTCGGTCAAGGGCACATACGTGAGCGTCGAGCCGTTCCACCTGTTCCGGTACCTGGACGAACAGGCGCTCCGGTTCAACACTCGAAAGATCAAGGACGCGGAGCGGTTCGTCCGCGTACTCACCAGCATCGTCGGAAAGCGGTTGACCTATCAGCATCTCATCGGTGCGGAGGCTACGACGTGAAGTCCGCCAAGGACGCGGGCGGAAAAAGCCCGCCAAACGATAAGCCCGCGCAGACGCCGTTTGAACGCCTGACAGAGTTCACGCGGCGTCTGCTGACTGTGCCGAAAACCGAAATTGATAAGCAACGTCGCGATAACGAACGGAAGGGGCGGAGACGTCATTAGTTCTCTGACGTCTTGGTCATTGCGTCCCATACGTCATTCCAGTGCTCCATCTCATTAACATACCGCGTCAGACCCCCCTCACTAATCGTTCGGATCGAGAGATGGTTACGTCTCGTTAGTCGATTAAAACTCGGTCGCGGTTCGCGTCGGTTTGACTCCGTTCGCTTAGCCAATTTCAGACGCGCCTCATACGCCACCAAATCAGCCGCCTGTAGCGGGAACAGTGATGAGGACGGGGCGGACGTAAAACTGGAGAACCCATCGGTCCAATATCGTTTCACATAACGGTGCGCGTTGGCCTGTAAGTGTCGAAAATATTCGATTGCCACACCAACGCCCGGACCACTTGCTATCACAACCGCGATCTCTTCGCCCTTGGGTCGCTCGTGCCACAAGTGTCCAACATATTCCATGCACGGACGCGCAGTAAATATGAGGGCCGACAGTGCGCGGGCTTGAACACCGAATAACTCGAAACCACGAACAAGAAACTGCACGGGACGAACGATACGATTGAACGCGGGAACATCGACTCCTCGGCCTACACCAACTACAAAATGCGTCTCCGCGATAGCGGAGAATAGACGAGCAAACCGAGCGTGTTCCCTGTCGGTCCATGAATTATACGGCTCAATCTTCCGAGCGAAGAAATCGGTAGCATGGAACCCTTTGTCCCTAGAGATGTCCGCCTCGTCGAGCGCGATTCCCCATTGTTCATCAAACTTCGCCCAGCGATTGGTGGACGCAATACAGCCGCCCATCGCGAAAACAGTCTCGTTCTGATTATTAGCGTCCCCGGAATCATCCAAGTAGAGACTTAGCATGAACAAGTACCGCTTCCGTGAATTGGATGGACACACGACTCGCGCCAGTTCGCGTACGTCCATCATACCGACTCACCGCTGGTGAGTCTAGTATGTTGTTGCCCAAATTAGCGCTCTATGAGCCCCCGTTCCTGGTGGACGATAGTCGCCCCCGCCCTCCAGCCGACTTGGCGGAACGCCTCGCCGAACTTGTAAGAGCCGGACGCCGAGGCGATACAGTCGAACTCTATCAGACGAAGGGTGTCGGCCTTCCCGGGGAGACCGTGCTGCAGTTGCGGCATGCGCCGTTTCGGCCCGCTCTCGAAGCAATCGCGCACACCCTCGTCTACGATGCCGCCATCGTCGGTGACCTGTCCCTGCCGACCCAACTGATCGCCTCGGTCGCGACCCCAACATTGCTGATCGCCGGTGAGCAGAGCTGGCCGTTTCTACGCGCCGCCGCACGAGCTGTCGCGGACGCGCTACCCAATGGGCGGCACTGCATCCTGACCGGCCAGACACACACCATCAACCCCAGCGTCACATCCACCGCGCTAGAGGAGTTCTTCATTGATAACCCGTGTGGCAGGGCCCCTGAGATCGGATAGCGGGGATCTCTAGTTTGTAGAATTGCTGTTATGTCGCCTAGACACGTCCCGCGCATGCCCGCCGCAAGGCCTGCGGTGGGCCGCGGCCGGATGGCCCGGCCGGGCGGCGTCCCCTCTTTCCCGATGGCGCCGGCCAGGGAAAAGATCAGAACTTTTGCGTTTTTGCGACGTTCTTCACAGCTCTGATCGTGATGAGCAGTTCGTAAACGTGTCGGATGGTATGTAATACGCATCCGCGAGGTCGGCCACGATCGTCGCCTTGCTGTTGCCCTGCACGACCGCGAGGACGTCGCCCCGTGTGACGCGCCCCCCGCCGAACTTCACCGTATAGACGTCGTCGCCGAACTCCAACACGTGCCCCGCGATGTCGGCGGCGTGGCCGGCGAGGAACCGCTCGATGTAATATCGATCGATCGGCAGGCCGCGGTCATAGCCCCAGTCCCGGCTGACGGGTTCAAGCCCGCCGACGAAGTCCGTCCATCGCCCGATCGGCGGGTAGCCCCACCGGTGTCCCATTCCGATCCGGCCCCGAAGAACGGTGGACCGCAGGAACGTGCGAAGAGATGGTGGGACGACGCTCATATACAGCCAGCGTAGCGGGGTTACCAAAGGCACCTCCCCCTCCGGAGGCGCTGGGGGCAGGACGAACGATCGCATGTTCGCTTTCGGTCCTACACAGACAATGTGCCGCTGTGACGGCTTCCGTGCCGGAAGCGAGACGTGCGCCGGTGAGCACAATGCGAGGACGTCCGCTGGGCGAAATCTCTCGTGAAATTGCTCCCGTCACCTCATTCGAGTTCTCTCTTTCGAGGCCGCCACGCTTGCGCAGTGGGCTTTGGGGAACAGACGTTTCTGCGTTCTCATGTCACAACGGGAGGGGATCGAGGATGGACCACGCGGCGCCGCTTCGGGGCCGCCGGGCCGCTGTGCGCGCCAGGTTGCGCGCGGCCGGACTCGGGCTGCTGCTCGCCGTGGCCGTCCAGGCGCCGTCGGCCGCGGCGGTTCCCGTGACGGGGGATCAGGCCGCGTGGCGCGAGATTGGCGCCGCGTTCCGGAAGCTGCAGGCGACAACCTACCGCATGACGATGACCGCGCCCGGCCAGACTGTGCTCGTCGAGCACGTTCCCCCGGATTCGAGGCGGACCATCACCACGATCACCGGTCACGTCGGCGAAATCGAGTCGGTCACGGTCGGCCGCGAAGCACGGTTCCGCGTCATCGGCTCCGGCGCGTCCGCCCGCTGGATCTGCGGCGACGAAGGGCCCCAGCCGCCGGTCGCGTTGACGATGGAGGGTCTCGGTATGGCGGTGGAAGTCGCGCGGCGTCCCGACAGCGTTATTGTCGGCGCACGCGTGCGCACCTATCTCCTCACCTACACGTTCCGGGAGAAGCGGCCGGGGCACCGGACCACGCTGTACGTGGAGCGGAAGACGGGCCTGCCGCGGCGCTCCGTCACACCTTACACGCTTGGAGCAGGTGAAGTGGTCAGCAACTACTATGACTACGGCGCGCCCATCGGCATCACGCTGCCGCCGTGCGGGTAGACGCCCGGCAACAGGCACGATAGTCGCAAGAGTCCCACACGAGCCCGGCACATGAAGCCCGGGCTTCGGCGACGAACCATTCCCGACAGCGATGGCCCCTACCCTCATCTTGATCGCCGCCTGCCTCTACGGCATCTCGCCGATTCTTGCCAAGGTCGCCTACATGTACGGCGTGACGCCCCTCGTGCTCATGACGTGGCGGGTGACGATCGCCGCGGGACTCTTCTGGAGCGTGGGGCTTGCCGTCCGCCAGATCAGCCCGGTGCCGGTGCGGCTGGCGGCCGTGCTCGTGGCGCTCGGGACCACGCTCGTCCCCATCCAGGTGTTCTCGTACTTCTTTGCGCTGTCGCTCCTGCCGGCGTCGAGCGCTTCGGTGATCGTCAACACGTCGCCGGTCCATGTGGCGTGGATGGAGCGGCTCGCGCTCGGCGAGCGGCTGGCGGGCGGCGATCTCGTGTTGCTCGGCATGATCGTTGCCGGTGCACTGCTGGTCGCCGGTGCGACGCCGCATGCGGGACACCCGCTCGGGCTCGCCGCCCTCGGCGCGGCCACGATCGCGTCGGCAGCGTACCTCATTATCCAGCGGCGGCTGGTCCGGTATGTCCCGCCGTTCACGGTGATGGCGGTGATCCAGCTGTGCTCGGCGGTTGTGTACTGGAGCGCAGGGCTCGCCACCGGTCAGGCACGCGTGCTGCCACCCGCGCCCGCCTTTGTGGCGATTGGGGCGTCGGCGCTCTCTGCCTCCCTGGCCTCCCTGCTGGTCTTGACCGCGCTGCGGACGCTCGCGGCCACCCGGACCGCGATGCTCGGCATGCTGGAGCCGGTGGTCACGGTCGCGCTGAGCGTCGCGCTGCTGAACGATACGATGACGTGGGCGCGCGTTGTGGGCATCGTGACCGTGCTTGCCGGCATCGCCATGTTCTACCTGCGGCTGCGCCAGACGGGTCTGGGCGGCCGCGTCGCGCTGTCGGGTGCCGGCGGGGTGAGTCCGCGCACCGGCCCGGCGGATCAGCCGGCGGCCGGTGGCCAGGCGCCCTCCGCACGGCCGGTGCCGTCTCGCGCGCCATCCTCCGGGGCATGATGGCCCGAGGACGCACCGACGCCCCGGAGGGCAGCCGGCGGCTTTATGACAATCCGACCCAACAGGCATCATCGCAGGGGTCTCTATCACGCGACGCTGTGGGGCTCGCTGGCGACCGGCGCCCTGCTTGTGGGCGTGGGGCTCCGCGCGGATCCGCGCCCCGCCCTCCCGCTGTTCGCGCTGTTTCTCGGACTCGCGCTCCTCACCGAGTCGGGGCATCTGACGCTTCCGTACGCCGGCTATGTCTCGTTCGGCGCCATCGTCGCCCTGCCCGCGGTCATTATCGTCGGTCCCGGCTACGCCGCGCTGTTCGGCGCGCTCGGCCAGCTCGTGAGCAACCTGCGGGGCCGGCGGCCGGTCTCGACGGTCCTGTTCAACCCCGGACAGAAGGCACTCTGCATTGCCGCCTCCGGCGCGGTGTGGAACCTGATCGAAACCGGGCGGCCCTCCCTCGCCGCGGTCCACCCCATGTTGCATCCGGTCCTCGTGCTGCCGGCGGCCCTCGCCTCCGTGGCGGTTTACACGCTGGCCACCCACATCGTGGTGAGCCTTTTCTCAGCCGCGCGGCGCGGCCTGCCGGTGGGCAGCGTCGTCATCGGCAACGCGCCGATGCGTGTCGCCGCGGCCACCGCGCTCGGCTCGTTCGGTCTGCTCGTGGCGCTCGTCGTGCTGGGAATCCCGACGGACCCGCCCAACGTGCAATATGTGCTCATCCTCGCGGTGCTCGGCGGACTGGCTCTGCTCGATTGGGATTTTCACCGGCAGACGAGCCGCGTGCAGCGGGCGGCGTTTGAACGCGGGCTTGAGCGTGCGATCGGACGACGGACGACGGTGTCCGTCGTGAACGTGAGCTTTGAAACCGCCCCGAACCGGTCCGGCGCGCGCCTTCAAGATGAAGCGCTCCGCGAGGTGGCGCGGCTCCTGACTTTGGAATACCACGCGCATGTGGATGTGGTATCGCGCCGGGGCGCCACCGAACTCGTGGCGCTGCTGCCGCAAACCGGCAGAACACAGGCCACGATGTTGGCCGACCGCATCTGCCGGGCCGTCGAGGGCGTGGCGCCCGTCCCCGAAGCCGTGGATCCCGAACACCCGCCGGGACCACGCCTCGCCGTGTGTCTCGGTATGGCGAGTTTCCCCGAAGATGGCGGCACGATCGAAGCACTCATCCGGGCGGCCGACCGGTCGATGCGGGCGCTGAGTCCCACCGCCGGCCGCGCGGCGACGTCCGCGTCCTAGCCGCCGGTCTGTGCGTCTCCCCCCGGGGGCATGATTTTCATAGGTTAGCGCCAGACATCCGCATCCCGGGGGGACGTTCGTGCCTCATGCCGGTTGGACGGTATCTCTGTGAGCGACCGCCACCGCGCGCGGCTGTACCGTGCCGCGGCATGGGGAACCCTTGCCGCCGGGGTGGGGCTCACCGGCGCGGCCCTCCTGGCCGATCCCCTGCCCTCGTGGCTGTGGTTCGCGGTGCTTGCCCTGGCCTGTCTTGTGACCGATGCCGGCCACCTCACGCTGCCGTACGCGGGATCCGTGGCGTTCGGCGTCGTGGCCTCGCTCCCGGCGGTGCTGGTCCTCGGCCCCGGGTACGCCGCCGTCTGCGGCGGTATTGCGCAACTGGTCATCAACGCCCGACGCCGCCGCCCGGTGCCGACCCTGGTGTTCAACACGAGCCAGCGGGCGCTGTGCCTGGTGCTGGCCGGGGCGGCATGGAACGCGGCCGAGTCAGGGCGGCTCTCGCTCGGGCCGGCGCACCCGGCGCTGCACCCCGACCGTGTCCTGGTCGCGGCCCTTGCCTGCCTGGCCGTGTACACCGTGGCGACCCACCTCCTCGTCAGCGTCTACTCGGCCACGCGTCGCGCGCAGCCGGTGTGGACGGTCCTGGCGGGCAATGCGTCGCTCCGCGTCACGGCCACCGCAACGCTGGGGTCGTTCGGGCTGCTGACCGCGCTCCTCGCCCTGCAGATCGACACCGCGCCGCCGCACCGCGAATACGCGCTCGTGGTGCCGGTCATCGCGGGCCTCATGTTCCTCATCTACGGCTCCAACCGACAGACCAACCAGCAGCTCGTCCGGCTCTACACCGCCGGGACCGACCTCGTGCAGGCCGGAGACCTGGACCAATTGCTGCAGCGCACGGCCGACGTCGTGGAGCGGCTCGCGGTGCCGGCCGCGCTGTGGGTGGCGCTGCGCACCGACGGACGCCTCGAGGCGGTCGTATCCCGCGGGATCGAGCGCGCGGCCGCCCAGCCGCTGGCCGACGCCCTCACGCGGGACCTGTGGGGACCGCGGCCCGATGGCTCTGCGCGGTTCGTGCGGATCGCCGATCACGCCCGCGCGTGGCCGGAGCCGCTGCTCGTGTCGGGCGAGCGCGTCCGCAGCGTCATGCTGGCGCCGCTCGCCGCGGGGTCGAACCTGGTCGGCACCGTCGGCGTGGTGCATTCGATTCCGGATTATTTCATCGCGGCGCAGGACCGCGCCGTGGCGATGCTGGCCGCGCAGGCGGCGTTTGCGGTCAACTACCTGCGGCTGTACCGCGAGTCGCAGGCGCACCTCGCCCGCGCCGAAACGCTGCAGGCGCGCAACGCCGATCTGCTCCGCGAATCGCAGCGCCGGGCGCACCAGCTGGCGCTGCTCAACCGCGCCTTCGTGCGCGTCGCGACCCCGCTGTCGACGGAAGAGGTCTTCACCGTCCTGGTCGACGAGTTGCACTCGACGCTGGGCTATCCTTACGTCTCCCTTCACGTCGTCGACGGCGATGCGCTGCGCCTCGTGGCGGATCGAGGCTACACGGCAGCGGAGAAGGGCTTCCCGATCTCGCGCGGCATCGCCGGCCGCGTCGCGCGGACGGGCCAGCCGGCGCTCGTCTTCGACGTGCGGCGGGATCCCGACTACATCGCCTCGCATCCCCTGGTCACCCAGCAGGCCAGCGCTCCCATCACGAGCCGGGGCGCCGTGGCGGGCGTCATTACGGTCGAGAGCATTGAACCGGTGCTGGCCTCGGCCGATTTGGAGCTGCTGATTACGCTCGCAGGCTATGCGACGCTCGCGATCGAGAACGCGCGCCATTACGAGGAAGCCCGGACCCTCGCGACGACCGACGTCCTCACCGGCCTGCCGAACCGGCGCATGCTGTGGCCGGCCTTCGAGCGCGAACTCGCCCGGGCCGAACGCTACGGGACCCCACTCTCGGTGGTGATGGTGGAGGTCGACCGGTTCAAGCAGTACAACGACACCCACGGGCACCTGCGGGGCGACGACGCCCTGCGGCACGTTGCGGCGGTGCTGCTCCAGCAGCACCGCGCCCAGGTAGACGTCGTCGCGCGGTACGGCGGCGACGAATTTGTGGCGCTGCTCCCGCAGGCGGCGAAGGCGGAGGCCGCGGCCGCGGCCGAGCGGATCCGCCGCGCCGTCGTGGGCCGGCCCGCCAAGGGCGCGCCCGCGAAGGGACCGGCCGCCGAGGACGGAAATTCCGCGCCCGGGGTAACGGTGAGCCTCGGTGTCGCGAGCTTCCCGGACGACGGGCGGACGATCGAAGCTCTGCTGCGCGCCGCGGACCGGTCGATGTACGCGGCCAAAGCCACGGGCGGCGACGCCGTGGCGGTGGCGCCCCGCGTGGTGGTGTCCGTCGAGCGGCCTACGGCCGCGGCGCGGCCCCGTCCGAAGGGCTAGGGACTAGGTCTAAGACTGCAGGACATCCGTGACACATAGGGTAGCACCGCCAGAGTTTAGAGGGGGGTGCCCATGGGTCCGGATGACCGCGCCGTTCATCGACGATTGGGCTGGTTTCGGCACGTCGACGAGGTTACCCACAATGTCGCCAAGACGTGTCGGTACTTTGGGATCAGCCGCCAGACCTACTATCGCTGGCATCGGCGTTACGGGAAGCTGGGCGAGACCGGGCTTCGGGACGGATCCTCGCGGCCCTTGCACTCGCCCCGGGCGACGCCCTCGGAAGTCGTCGAGAAGGTGCTCTGTTTGCGGCGGTACTACCACTTCGGGCCGGCCCGCATTTGCACGTACCTGCGACGCTATCACGCCCTGACGATCAGCCAGTCCGGTATCTGGCGGCTGCTGAAACGTGCGGGCGTCAGCCGGCTCCCTTCCAACATGCGCTACCAAAGCCGTGAGCAACGCTTCAAGCGATACGAGAAGCCGCTGCCTGGCCACCAGCTGCAGATCGATGTTAAGTTTTTGGCGCCCGTCGCTGGTCGCGCCCGGAAATACTACCAGTACACCGCCATCGACGATTGCACGCGCATCCGGATCCTCAAAATCTTCGATGCGAACACCCAGCAGAGCGCGATCACCTTTGTCGATTATGTGCTGTCCAAACTCCCGTTCCGGGTGGAGTGCATCCAGACCGACAACGGCGCTGAGTTTGGCCCGCAGTTTCACTGGCACGTCCTCGACAAAGGCATTCAGCACCGCTACATTCGGCCGCGGCGCCCGTACTTGAACGGGAAGAGCGAGCGCTCCCATCGAATCGACGACGAAGAGTTCTACCGGCAGCTCGAGGGCGTCGTCATTTCCTCAGTTGCTGAGTTCAACGACCTGCTCCAAGAGTGGGAACGGTTCTATAACTACTCGCGGCCGCACGGCAGCCTCCAGGGGCAGACCCCGTACGAGCGGCTCCGTGAGAAGCTTCAGGTCATGTGTCACGGATGATCGGCCAACCTACAACTAGGGACTTTCCCGGATCATCGCGAGCGCCTCACTCACGCTCGTATCGAGCGGCACTACGGCATCGACGTGCGTGAGGAGCAGAATGCGCCGGATGAGCGACTTCTCCGGCATCGCCACCCGAAACTTGAGATGCCGCATCTTGAGGCGCTCCGCTAATTCCAAGATCAGCTGCACGCCGCGGCTGTCGAGGTACGTGACGCCGCTGAGATCGAGAACGAGACCTGGCGCGGCGTTGGACACCATCGCGAAAATCTGATTGCGCAGATCGGCCGCGTTCGCGAGGTCGATCTCGCCGTCGAGCGCCGCCACCGGAATGCCGGATTGTTCGGTCACACGAACATCCACGGCGGTCGTCATACCCGCACACCCTGCCGCTGGTCCACCCGCTTGCGCATCCGCACCTCGGTGCCGGCACGGCCCGCCGTCACTTCGACCTCGCCCATAAGCGCCTCCATCAGTTTCAGCCCGTGGCCCCGATGAAGTCCGCGGGCGGAGCGCCACCGGCCGATGTCGCGGACGACGGCCGTCAGTTCGCCGTCACGCAGCGCGAGTTCACATTCGAAGAGCCCGTCCGTCGGCCCGTAGGCATGCTCGATGGAGTTCGCACAGGCCTCGTTGACCGCGGTCAACACGTCGTAACCGTCTTCCTCGCTCACCCCCGCCGCACGGAGCCAGCGCCGGAGCGCCTGGCGCATCTGTGCGAGCGAGGACGGGACCGCCGGCAGCCGGATGTCCAGGCGCGCCGGGCTGAGCGGCGCAAGCCGCAGCGCGACCAGCGCCGTGTCGTCCTCGGCCATCCGGCCGTTGTGCGCCGCCGCGAGGACGTTCTCCACGAGCTCGTCGACCGGGGCGCCGGCGCAGCGCTCCAACACGCCGGTGATGCGGGCGAAGCCGATATCGATGCTTTCGCCGCGCACCTCGAGCAGGCCGTCGGTGTACACCAGAATGGTCGCCTCGGCGGGCAGGGTGACCGTCTCTTCCCGGTAGACGACCCCCCGTACCCCAAGCGGCGGGGCGCCCGCGTCGAGCGGCGTCACGCCGGCCGGACTCACGAGCAGCGGCGGTAGATGGCCGAGGTTCAGATACCGCACGTTCCGTGTTTCCGGATCGATGATGAGGTAGACCAACGTGGCCATCGTCCGGTCGTCGACGAGTCCGGCGAGCCGTTCCGCGATGAGCGCCGGCGGGTTCCCTTCGAGCGCGTAGGCCCGCAGCGCATTGCGCAGCTGTCCCATGACGGCCGCCGCCCAGACGCCGCGGCCGGCCACGTCGCCGATCACGAGGCCGATCTGGCCGTTCGGCAGGGTCAGCACGTCGTACCAATCGCCGCCCACGGCCTCCTGGTTGCCCGGCAGATACCGCGCCGAGAGCGCGAGGCCTGGAATCTCGGGCAGGTGCTCCGGCATGAAACTGCGCTGGAGGGTCTCGGCGGTCCCGCGGGCCCGCTCGTAGAGCAGCGTGTTTTCCAGGGCGACCGCCACCTGCAGCGCGAGCGCCTCGATCTGAACGCGCACCTCCGGCGCAAACACATGCCTCGGCCGGGCCAAAATGATCGCGCCGAGCGGTTGTCCCTCACGGCTCCGGACCGGCAGCGCGAAGAAGGACGACCATGGCCCGTCGCCGTTAGCGGCGACGCGCGCGAGCGGCGCAAAGAGCGCCTCCGGCAGCTCGGCCGGGCTGCGTTCCCCGGCGCACAGGGCGGCGAAGATGCCCGCGAGGTCGGCTTGGGTCACCTCGCCCGCCGGCGTGTCGGGCGCCATCGCGACGGACCACCGGCTGGGGTCCGCCAGGCTGTCGGCGTGATTGGTGCCGCGGTAAAAGCCGGCCACCGCGAGCCCCGCCCCGGACACCCGGCACGCCGCGTCCACGACGGAACGCAGGACCTGCTCCACGCCGCGCGCGCCGTGGATCGCCGCCGCGACGTCCGTGAGGGCCCGCAGCTGCTCGATCGTCCGGCGCAACTCGCTCGTGCGCTCCTGAACCGTTTCTTCGAGGCGCCCGGCGTGGTCGGCGAGCGCGCGCTGCTGCTCGCTGATCTGGCGGCGCAGCTGCCGCACCTGCACGGCGCGCCCCAGCGAGGCGACGAAGTATTCGCGGTCGATCGGCTTCTGGATGTAGTCGTAGGCGCCGGCGCGGAGCGACCGGATCGCGAGGTCGTGCTCGCCGTGCCCCGTGATGAGCAGCACCGGGGTGTCCGGCCGCACCTTGCGCACTTCGGCGAGCAGCGTGAGGCCGTCCATCCCCGGCATTTTGATGTCGCTGATGATCGCGTCATAGTCGACCGTCGCGATGCGCTGGAGCGCGGCCGCCGCGGCGGCGGACGTGTCCGCGACGGTGCCGGGCATGCGCAGGCGGATGGTCTCGGGCAGCGCCTCGAGCAGCGCCGGATCATCGTCGACGATCAGCACGCGCGGCATCATGTGATGACCGGCTCCAGCAGCGCTTCCTGCAGCTGCGGCAGCTGCACGAGAAACGCCGCGCCCGGTTCGGTCTGCTTGACCACGGTAATGGACCCGCCGTGGTCTTTGAGAATCCCGTAGATGATCGCGAGGCCCAGGCCGGTGCCCTTCCCGACCCCCTTGGTCGTGAAGAAGGGGTCGAAGATGCGCCGTTCGAGTCCGGGGGGAATCCCCGGGCCGGTGTCCCGGACCAGCACGTCGGCCCATCCCGGCCGGGAAACGCTGCGGATTTCGATCCGCCGGCCCTCGGGCGGCACTTCCGTCAGCGCGTCGCGCGCGTTCGTGAGGAGGTTGATGAAGACTTGCTCGAGTTGGATCGGGCTCGCCGCGACGATGGGCGAGACGGCGCAGAGATCGAGCGTGACCTCGATGTCCCGCAGGCGCAATTGCTCCTGCATCAGCGACAGCGCGTGCATCACGACCTCGTTCAGCACGACCGGTTCACGGCTGATGGGCGCGGCCCGGCCGAAGGTTCGCAGGTGCGAGATGATCTCGGTCGCCTTGCGCACCTGGGCCGTCGCGCGGTCGAGCTCCTGGCCGATCCGTTCGACATCGAGGGCCCGCGCGCCCCCGCGGAGCCGGATCTGATCGAGGACATTGCCGATAAAGAGGCCGATGTTGTTGAGCGGGTTGTTGAGCTCGTGCGCCACACCGGTTGTGAGCTCGCCGAGGGTCGCCAATTTTCCGGCCTGGACAAGCTGCTCCTGTTTGTCGCGGAGGTCCTGCTCGCGGCGCTGCATCTCCGTCGTCATCTGGTGCAGGTCGCTCATGATGTGAATCATGGCCCGGCGGGCCCGCTCCAGGCGGAGATTGGAGCGGTGCGAGTCCTGGAGGATGTGCAGGAGCGCGCGCCGGGAGGCGTCGAGCCGCTCCGTCTGCTGAGCCAGGCGGCGCCGGTCCTGTTCGTAGTCGACGAGGATGTGGAGCATCGCCTTGCGCTGGTCGCCGAGCCGGCGGTTCAGGTCATGCAGGTCCGCCATAATGTGCAGCATCGCCCGGCGCTGCTCGTCGCGCTGCCGGAGCCGTGACTCCAGCTCCGCAATCCGCGCAAGAAGCCGGGCGTGCTCGGCCGCGGACACCTCACCCCCGGCCGCCGAGAACGCCTGCGGCAGCGCGCCCCCGTCGCGGCCGTTGCCGGCCGCAACGGGGGCCGCGGAGGGGGACGGCGTCGGGCCGACGTCCGCCCCTACTGCTGCCCTTCGCCCCGCAGCCGCTCGACTTCGCTCTGCCACCGCTCTACCTCTTTCTCCAGGGCAATCATCTTGATCTCGCGGCCCACGACGACCTCCTCGAACTTTTCAAGCTCGAGAATCTTTTCCTGCAACTCGAGCTTCGATTTCTCGAGGTCGCGGACCACCCGCTCGTAGGCGCGCATGTCGCGGAGGATGCCGATGACGCCGATCACCTTGCCGTCCGAGTCGCGGAGCGCGGACGCGTTGAGGCTGGTGGGAATGACCTCCCCCGTGGCCGCGCGCGGAGTAAGCCGGACGTTGCGGGTGACGCCGCGCTCGACAACTTCCCGGACGGCCGCGAGGAACTCGCGGGTCTCCTGGGGAGAGATGAAGCGGGACAGCGACTGCTCGATCACCTCGTCGCGGCGGAAGCCGAGCACTTCGGAGACCGCGTCGTTCGTATGCAGGATCTTGCCTTCGAGGTCGGAGACGAACACGGGGTCCGGGGCGTTTTTGATCAGGCTCTCCGCGTAGGCCCGGGCTTTGTCGAGCTCGCGCATGTCGCGGAGGATGCCGATCGCGCCGATGGCCTTGCCGTCGGAGTCGCGCAGGGCCGAGGCGTTGAGCGTCGTCGGAATGCCTTCGCCGGTGGCGCTGCGCGGATTGAGGCGGACGTTACGGATCACGCCGCGCTCGACGACCTCGCGGAGCGCGGCGAGGAACTCGCGGGTCTCAGCCGGCGAGATAAACTGCGAGAGCGACTGCTCGATGACTTCGTCGCGGCGGAACCCGAGGAGCTGCGAGACCGCGTCGTTGGACTCGATGATCTTGCCTTCGAGGTCGGAAACGAAGACCGGGTCCGGAGCGTTTTTGATCAGGGCCTCCGCGTACGCACGGGCCTTGCCGATCTCGCGCATGTCGCGGAGGATGCCGATCGCCCCGAAGACGCGGCCCTCGGCGTCCCGCAGGGCCGAGGCGTTGAGCGCGGTCGGGATGATCTCGCCGGCGGCGCTCTTCGGGTTGAGGCGGACGTTGCGGGTCACGCCCCGCTCGACGACCTCGCGGAGCGCGGCGAGGAATTCGCGCGTCTCCTCGGGCGAGATAAACCGCGAGAGCGACTGCTCGATCACTTCGTCGCGGCGGAACCCGAGGAGCTGCGAGACTGCGTCGTTCGTCTGAAGAATGCGGCCTTCGAGGTCGGAGACGAACACGGGGTCGGGGGCGTTGCCGATGATGATATTCGCGTCGAGGGCCCCGCTCGCCCGGGCGCCTTCAAGGCGCTCGTGCGCCGAGCGGACCGTCTGCAAGACTTCCGCGGACTGCCGTTTGCGATCCACGCTTACTCCCCCCAGTCGTGGATTGTATCGTTGTGGCCGCGTCGTACCGGGCGCCCGATGGTTTCTCTGCATAGCCTTCCCGGCGCGGTGTCAGTTCCTCGATTCCCTAGGCACCTAATCCCCATCTATCCCCGGCAGGTGGCGCGTCTAAACCTCGCAAATCTACCAAAATCCGCGAATTTTTTACCGATCATATGTACGTATTAATTGGAGGGCTAGGGACGTGATGGCACGCGTAACTTTGCGGGTATTGCTTGTGATTCTGGCCCTCGGCGGCCTGGGGACCGCGGGACGGGCCCAGCCCGTCCAAACAATCAAGGTGTCCATGGTCTCCTTCAAGTTCGCTCCAGATCTCATTACGCTGCACGAGGGGCAGCGGACGGTGTTGCACCTCACGAATGACGATACGCAACAGCGCGCCCATTCGCTGGCCTCGATGTACCTCAACGCGACCGCCTACACCGTCGAGGGGCCCGCCAAACAAGGGGTCACGCCGGACGGCGTCAAGTACATTCTGCTCGAGGCCGACCAGGCGGCCGACATGACGCTCGTCCCCACGGGGCGCGGCCCATGGTCGATGTTTTGCTCGGTCTTTAATCATGCCGCGCGCGGCGCGACCGGCGCCATCGTCGCCTGGCCGGCGGGGTACCGGACCGGAAGTCCTTAGCGCATCCTCGCCGCCGGCGAGCCGCGCCCGCCGGCGGGTTGACCGCCGGGCGCTCGGGGCAAAACAGACTGCACCCCATGCCTCGAGCCGCTGTGACACGCTTGCCCGCGTAAGGGACCCTCCTGTGCCCGCCCGCCCCCGCAGGCCCGCTCCCGGTGCCCGCGAACGGCGCGTCTGGGCCGCGCGCTCGCCGCTCACCCGCTGGTGGGCCGTGCTCGGCCCCGGACTGATCGCCGGCGCGACCGATGACGACCCGTCCGGCGTCGCCACCTATGCGGTGGCCGGAGCTTCGGTGGGCTTCGGAATGTTGTGGACGGCGCTCGTGACGACGCCAATGATCGCGGCCGTGCAGTTCATGTCGGCCAAGATCGGCCTGGTGACGGGCTACGGCTTGGCCGGGGCGCTGCGCCGCCATTACCCACGCTGGGCCGTCTCGAGCGCGGTGCTCGGTCTTGCCGTCGCCAACACGATCAACGCCGGGGCGGACATCGGCGCGGTGGCCGCCGCGGTCAACCTCCTGGTGCCGGTTCCCATCGCGGTGATGATCGTGCCGATCGCCGCCGTGCTGGTGGCCGTCGAGGTGTGGGGGTCGTACCGGCTGTTCGCCGGCTTTCTCAAGTGGATGTGCTTCGCGCTCTTCGGGTACGTCGCGGCGGGCGTGCTGGCCCGCCCGAACTGGCGGGAGGTCCTGTTCGCGACGTTCGTGCCTCACGTCACCTTTGACGCCAAGTTTCTCACGGTGCTGGTGGCGGTGCTCGGCACGACGTTTTCCCCGTACGAGTGGTTCTGGCAGGCGAGCCAGGAGGTCGAGGAACGGCTGGCCATCGGGCAGGGCCGCGCCCTGCAGCGGCGGGGCAGCAGTACGGCGGAGCTCCGCTACGCGGCCTGGGACGTCGGGACGGGCATGGTGATTTCGAACCTGGTCATGTACTTCATCATCACCGCGACCGCCGCGACCCTGCACCAGGCGGGACGGGCCGACATCACCTCCGCGGCGCAGGCGGCCGAGGCGCTGCGGCCGTTTGCGGGACCGCTGGCCTTCGTCTTCTTCGCCGTCGGGGTGGCCGCGGTGGGCCTCATCGCCATTCCGGTGCTCACGGCGTCCACGGCCTATGCCGTGGCCGACCTGTTCGGCTGGCGCGCCAGTCTGACCGACCGGCCCCGGCGCGCCAAATGGTTCTACGCCGCGATCGTGCTGTCGACCGGGATCGGGATGCTGATCAACTTTACGCGCATCAATCCGATCGACGCGCTCTTTATTACCTCCGTGATCAACGGCTTTCTCACGCCCCCGGTGCTGTTCTTTCTTATGCTCGCGTCCAACAATCGCGCGATCCTGGGCGACCGCGTGAACGGTCCTGTGTTGAACGTGATCGGGTGGGTGAGCACCGCCGTCATGACCGCGGCCGTCGTCGCCTTGGCCGCGACCTGGCGCCCGTAATCGCCGAGCCTCCGCCGCGCGGCCGGCGCCGGCATTCGCAGGACCCGCTTCCTCTCCGCGCGAACGACGAGGCGCCGCGTCACGATGCGACGCGGTTCATCTCCGCCCGGACGGGCGCTTGGGTGAGGGCGATGCTGCCTTTTGACGGCGAACGTTTGGCCCGCCTCGCGCGCGATGCGCGCGTCGACGTCGTGCTGGCGAGCACGCGGCACAACGTGCGGTACCTCACCGGCGGGTACTACCTGCACTTTTTCGCGCGCGCGGCGCGGTTCGGCGGCGGCCAGTACCTGTCATTTGTCGCGGTGCCGGCGGCGCATCCGCAAGGCGCCCTCTACGTCGGCCGCCGTGACGAAATCCTGGACGAGCAGCACTACATCGACGCGTTCGGGCCGTTCTGGATCGCCGAGCGCCAATGGGTCCCGCGGGGGCCCAGCATGTCGCAGGATGCGGCGACCGTGGCCGCCCGCGCGCTGCGCGCGGGCGGCCACGCCTCGGCCACCATCGCGATCGAATCCTCGTTCCTGCCCGCCGATGCCTATGAGGCCCTGCGCCGCGAACTGCCCGAGGCGACCTTCGTCAACGGCACCGCCCTGCTCGGCGAACTGCGCGCGGTCAAACAACCGCGCGAGGTGGAGCGCCTGCGTGAGGTGCACCGCCTCACCGCGGAGGTCATCCGCCGCGTCTTTCAAGAGAGCGGCGCGGCCGCTACCACCGGGCAGATTTCCGCGAAGATTCAACGCCGCGTCGGCGAACGCGGCGGCGTCTTCCTCTACTCCCTGATCAACGTCGGGCCGGGTCTCCGCCGCGCCCCGTCAGCCGAGGCGTGGGGCCGGGGACGCCCGATGCATCTCGACGTCGGCGCCGAGTTGGACGAATACGTCGCGGACATCGCGCGCATGGGGTCCGTCGGCACACCGCCGGCCGAGGCCGCCGCGCTGTTTGACGTCTGCGTGGCCGCCCAGGCGCGCGCGCGAGAGGCGGTGGCGCCCGGCGTGCCGTGCCGGGACCTGTGGCGGGCCGGTACCGAGGCCGTGAAGAGCGGCCGGGGCGCGGAGTACGGGCGGTTCCTTGCCCATGGACTCGGGATGGTGAGCCACGAGCCGCCGGTTGTGGCGCAGGACGCGGGCCGCCCGCTCGAGCCGGGGATGGTGCTGTCGATCGAGACGGAGGTCCGTCATCCCGACGTCGGGCACATCAAACTCGAAGACAGCGTCCTCGTGACGGAACACGGCTGCGAGGGGCTTGGCGACGTGGACCGGGAGTGGTGTGTCGCGGCGGACGGATAGACTCGGGCCTTCGATTCTCCCTGAATTGTCACCTTAATCTTTGATTTGGATCTGAGGATTCCACAAGATCTCCCACAGATGCCCGTCCAAGTCCAGGAAGTAGCCCGAGTAAATGCCCCACGGCCGGTTATGGGGCTTGTCGGTCACAGTACCACCTGCGGCTTTCGCACGCTGAAGCAGTTCGTCGACGGCTTCCTGGCTCACCACTGCATACCCGAGGCTAAACTCCAGCGCACTTGGTGCGGTATCGGGCATCTTCGCGTCCTTTGAAAGTTCGGAGCGCGGATAGAGTGCCAGGAGCAGACCGCCCCGTAGCTCAAACAACGCAATCGCACCGGAGGGCTGGACGTCGTTCCCCTTGTACTCGGTACCGATGATGCCGTTTGTGGGCAAACCAAGCCCGTCGCGGTAGAATGCCAGGGACTTTTCGAGGTCGCGTACGGCCAACGTAATGACATTCAGCCGAGGCTTCATATCCTCTCCAGGCCGGTTTCGCTAAGGCCCGGCCGCCGTTTTGAACGCCGCTTGGCTTCGCCTCTGCATTTCTTCAGGCGAGACGTCCTCAACGTGCGTCGCGATCCACCACTGGTTGCCGGCGGAATCGCGCACGCCGCCGTGGCGGTCGCCGTAGAATTGGTCCGCCGGCTCCATGATTGATGCGGCGCCCGCCCGTAGCGCGCGGGCATAGGTCGCATCGACATCCGGCACGTACACATACAGCATCGCGGGCATCGACGTGAATTGCGCGCCCGTATCGGAGACCATCACCACACCGAGTCGCCGATCTGCACTTCGGCATGCCGGACGCGGCCGTCCGGTTTGGTCATGTGCTCGATCACTTTCCCGGCCGAACACCGTGACGGCGAAGTCAATGACCTTGGCCGCTCCGTCGACCACGATGTATGGCGTGACGGTATGGTACCGATCGGGAATGGTGTTTGCGGGCATGCCTTCCACCTCCTGGAAGATCTGCGTGCCGGGGCGACACGGCGCGGACACTCATGCCGAGTATTCCCTCGCATGAAACTTCGCGATGCGCCCGATTAACTTTGCGGGGACAGGCTCGGAGAGCGGAAAGCGGATTGTGCCGTTGTCCACCTCGTACCGCGCAAGGTCATCTTTGAACGCCGCGGCCACGGGCCCTTTGGCAGGATACAGCGAGTAGTGTTGCTTCCACCCGGCGAAATACAGGACGTCCCTCCCGTGGAGTGTGTACGTGGGAATGCCGTACGAGATCCGTTCCTGCGGCTCCGGCACGGCCCGGCGAATGGCGTTTCGGACCTGCGCGAGGACTGCTCGCACGGCGGCCGGCTTTGACGCGATGTACTCGTTGACCGACTTGGCGTGGCGTCGCTTCGTCACGGTTCCATTGTAGTTTCGCGGACCCGCCGCGCAGCGCCGGACAGGGACGCTTCCGCCCGCACAGAACAGTACCACCGCCGGGGCCGCCCGTCCGGGCGCCGGCGGAGGGAGCGCGCATGGCCACGACGAGGGAACTGCTCGCGCACGACCAGCGTCACCTGATCCATCCCCTGCACCATCCGAACGACCACCAGAGTCCGGTCATCATCGTGGAAGGCCGCGGGGCGATGCTCAAGGACGCGGACGGCCGCGAGTACATCGACGGCCTCTCGGGACTCTGGAACGTCAACGTCGGCCACGGCCGCGCCGAACTCGCCGAGGCCGCGGCCGATCAGATGCGACGGCTCGCCTTCAACTCGAACTACGCCGGCGCGTCCAACATCCCGTCGATCCGGCTCGCCGAGCGCCTCGTCCACCTCGCCTATCCCAACAGCTCGGGTGTGTACTTCACGACCGGAGGCGCGGAGTCGAACGAGTCCGCGATCAAGACGGCACGGTTCTACTGGAAGGTCCGCGGCAAGCCCGGCAAGGTCAAGATCGTCTCGCGCATCCACGGCTATCACGGCGTCACGATGGCCGCGATGAGCGCGACCGGCATGGCCGTCTTTCACAAGATGTTCGGTCCGCTCGTCCCGAACTTCGTCCATATTCCGGCTCCGTACGCCTATCGCTGGCCGGGGGGAGACGTCGCGGCCGAGGCGGCGGACGCGCTCGAGCAGGCGATCGTACGCGAAGGCCCGGACACCGTGGCCGCCTTTCTGGCCGAACCGGTCCAGGGCGCGGGCGGCGTCATTCCTCCGCCGCCGGGGTATTTCGAACGGGTCCGCGCGATCTGCAACAAGTACGAGGTGCTCCTCATCGCCGACGAGGTCATCACCGGATTCGGCCGCACCGGCCGCTGGTTCGCCCTCGGGCACTGGAACGTCGAACCCGACATCGTCTCGTTCGCTAAGGGCGTCACAAGCGCGTACCTGCCGCTCGGCGGCATTGTGTTGTCCGATCGGGTGCACGGTACGCTGCTGGAGGCCCCGCCCGATCAGAAATTCATGCACGCGGCCACGTACTCCGGGCACCCGGTGTGCTGCGCCGTCGGCCTCACCAACATCGATATCATCGAGCGCGAAGGCCTGGTGGCCCGCGCCGCCGTGATTGGGCGCCGGCTGCTCGCCGGGCTCGAAACGCTGCGGGAACTTCCGTCGGTCGGGGATGTGCGCGGCTTCGGCCTTATGTGCGGGGTGGAACTCGTGGAGGACAAGGCCACGAAGAAGCCCGCGATCGGCCTCGGCGGCCGCGTTGTCCGCGAAGCCCGCTCCCGCGGCTTGATCGCGCGCATCCGCGGCGGGTCCGTCGATCCCGCGGCCGGGGACACGATCACGCTCGCGCCCCCGCTGATGACGCCGGAGGAGACCATCGATCGCATTCCGGTGATTCTCAGAGAATCAATCGCCGCGGCGACGCGCTGACACCCGCCGCGCCGCGGCGCGTGGCCCGGCGCGGCGTCGGACGCCGGAAGGCTGTGACGTTACGGGGCTTCGCCGAGATGACCGGGACGTTTTTCCCGGGTGGGGCCCTGCGTGTGGCCCGTGTGCTCGTGCCACGCCATCCGGGCGCGCGCTGGGAGCTTGCCGTAGTCCGTTGGGCACAGCAGCACCTGCCGCAGCGGCGCGTCCGTCCGCCCGCTCGTGACCGGACCTTCAATGCGCGCGACCCACCCCTTTGCCTCGGGCGTGTAGGGCTTGCCGCACTTCGAACACACCGCTGCCGCTTCCATGGTCCTTCGCCTCCTTATCCCGCGCCGCGCTGCGCGGCGCACTGCGTCTGATCTTGGCGAGCCGCCGCGGCCGGCCCTGCCGCGGCGGACGTGGCGCGCGGCCCGCGTGGCGAGGACAGGAGATGCACGCCGGTGTTGCGAACCCTCCGCCGACGTATTGGTTTGCGCCACAGGCGGCCGGACGCCCTACCAGTCGCAGCATTCGTCGGAGGGGACTCATGCCCGCGCACCGCCGGCTTAGATCTCCGGTGCCGTCGACCCATCCGTTGCTCCTCGAGTGGTGGACCGATCTCGAGACGGCCGGGCGCCTGCTCAACACGCGGCTCGCGTACGTGCGGGATGTCGCGGACTTCGCCGCCTATGTCGGCGGCAATCTGGAACGGGCGGAGCCCGACGACCTGCTGCGTTTCACGCGCCGCATGACGGAGGCCGGCCTGTCGGTGGCGAGCCGCGCGCGCCGCGTCACGGCCCTCCGGCAGTTTTACGAGTGGCTGCGGCGGCGACAGCAGCGGGCGTTTTCGGTCGCGCTGGACCTACACCCGCCCCGCCGCTCCAAACGCGTGCACCGCTGGTGGACGGAGGAACAGGTCGCCCGCTTCCGCGCCGCGTTCGAGGGGGATCAGCCGCGGGTGCTGCGGGACCGTGCGATGTCGGAGCTGGGCCTCATGGGTCTGCGCGTGAGCGAGGTGGTGCGCCTCGACATCGAGCGGCTCATCGCGCTCGCGGATCCGGACCGCGCCGCGATCGTCGTGTGGCGCAAGGGCGCCAAGGAACAGGTGCTTCCGCTCACCGCGGACGCGCGCGCCGCGCTGGTCCGGTGGCTCGCCGCCCGGCCGGCCGTCGCCACCACCGCGTTGTTCTTTCGCCTCCCGTTCCAGCGCCGCCGCGCCCGGCTGCACTACGCGAGCGTGGAGAAGATCTTCAAGCAGTACGCGGCCCGCGCGCGCGTGCCGGTCCCGGACGGCATCGCCTTTCACCACCTGCGACACACCGCGGGACAGCAGATGGCGAACGTCGGGCTCGGCATCGAGGAAGCGCAGCGCTTGCTCGGGCACGAGAGTCCCGTGACGACGCAGGTCTACTATGAGGTGACGGACGCGCGGCTGCGGCAGGCCGTGCGGCGGCTGCGCTATAGGAACGCCGCGCCCTCCGCCGCGGCGGTGCGCCGCAAGTAAACAAAGCCGGGCCCGGAGGGCGCCATGGCCTTGAGTACGGCCCCGGGCACGGCCGCCGGCGGTGATCCGGCGCGGCGCAAGACGTGTCCTCCCGCTCTCAGTGTTCGCGCTGGCCGCGTTTCTCGCCGGCGCCGCGCTGGGAGGTCGCACCCGTGTGGCGCTGGCCGTCGGTGCGGCGGTCGCGCTGTTGCTGGTCGTGAGCGTGCTGATCCATCGGCCGGCACCCCGAGTCGCCTAAGAGGGCCCGCGAGGAGGGTCTTTGGCCGGCGATGAAGACGCACGACGGCACACATGTCACGACGGCACACATGTCACGACGGCACACGCGTCCCTTGGGCCGAAGACGGCCGCCCGCGGCCGTGCGGTCCGGGTTCAGTCGCCGCGTCACAGGAGGCTTGAACCGATGAGCACCACAACCGGCGCCGACACCAAGGCCCTCAAGACGCGCGCGCTCGCCGCGCTCGACGCGGTGGCCGCCGAGGCCCGCGAGTTGGCGCTGCGCATCCACGCGCACCCCGAAACCGGTTTTGAGGAGCGGCAGGCGGCCGGCTGGGTCAGCGAGGCGCTCGAGCGGCACGGATACGCCGTGCAGCGCGGGGCGGCGGGAATCGACACCGCGATCGTCGCGCGCGCGGAAGGCCGGCGGCCCGGGCCAACGGTCGGGTTGATCGCCGAGTACGACGCGCTCGCGGGGCTCGGCCACGCCTGCGGGCACAACCTCATGGCGGCCGGCATGATGGCGGCCGCGGCGGCACTGCGGAGCGTGCTGCCGGAACTCCCCGGCGCGGTGGCGTACTACGGCACGCCGGCGGAGGAAGGCGGCGGCGGTAAGGTGCTGATGCTCGAACGCGGCGTCTTCAAAGGCCTCGACGTCGCCCTTCAATACCACGCGGGCGACGACATTTCGGTCGCGACCGGGTGCCTCGCCATCCAGTCCGTGCGCGTCGCGTTCACCGGCCGCCCGTCGCACGCCGCGGCCGCGCCCTGGAAGGGCGTCAACGCGCTCGACGCCGTGATCCTCACCTTCAACGCCATCGGCGCGCTGCGTCAGCAGCTGCGGCCGGACGCTCGGATTCACGGCATCATCCGGGACGGCGGCCAAGCGGTCAACATTATCCCCGAGCGGGCGGCGGCAGAGTTCGGCGTGCGCGCTCAGGACGGCGACTACGTGCGGTACCTCGCGGAGCGCGTCGAGGCCTGCGCCCGCGCGGCCGCCGAGGCGACCGGGGCGCGGGTGGAGACCTCGCGCGGGATGTTTCTCGACTCGCTGCGCTACGTGCCGGCCCTCGCCCGAGTGGTGCGCGACAACGCGGCGGCGTTGGGATTTGAGATGGAGGAACGCTTTGTCGGCGCCTCCACCGATCTCGGCAACCTTAGCCAGGCCGTGCCGACGGTCAGTTACACACTGCCGACGTGCGCCCCGGGCGTCGGTATGCACACGCGGGAGGCGCTCGAAGCGGGGAAGGCCGAGATTGGCCTCACAGGGATGCTCAACGACGCACGGGTGATGGTGCTCGCCGCGATCGATCTGCTGACCTCGCCGGAGGCGCTCGAACGGATCCGCGGCGACTTCCAAGGGAACTCGCCGGACGTTTCCTCCGCTTAGAGAAAGCAGGCGCGGTCGCGGTGGCCTGCCCCCCGCCGTCACCGGACGGCGGCCGGAGCCTTCGGCTGCGGGGGGCGGCCCCGGCCGCGACAGAACTCTGGTGGAGGTTCCGCATGGCCGGGGTGCTCGATCCGTTTGTCCCATCCTCCTCGGACCCGTGGGATGCACGCAAGGCGGCGCATCTGCTGCGCCGCGCCGGCTTCGGCCCGCTGCCGGACGAGGTCTCGCGGGCGGTCGCTGCCGGGCCCGAGCGGGCCGTGGAGTCGCTCTTCGCGTTCCCGCCCCAGTCTGATGCGCCCGCGCTGTTCACCGACGTTCGCGCGGCGGAGCAGCAGGTCGAGTCCGCGGTCGAGGCGCTGCGCGCCGCGAACCAGCGGATCGACCTCCAGACGCATCCTGAGTTGCGCGGGCTGTACCAGGAAGCGCAGCGGCAGCACGCCCGCGCGGTCGTGGCGCTCGCGGCGTGGTGGTTGGACCGGATGGCCACCTCCCCCGCCCCGCTCCAAGAAAAGCTCACGCTCTTCTGGCACGGGCACTTCACGAGCGCGTTCGGCGACGTTCACGACGCGATCGCGATGTTCAACCAGAATCAGTTGTTCCGGCGTCACGCGGCGGGCAATTTCGGGACGCTGCTCGCGGAGGTGGCGCGCGACCCCGCGATGCTGCGCTACCTCAACAACGACGCCAACCGCAAAGGCCACCCCAACGAAAACTGGGCGCGGGAGCTCATGGAGCTCTTTACCATGGGGATCGGCCACTACACCGAAACCGACGTCAAGGAGTCCGCGCGGGCGTGGACGGGCTGGACCCTGCGCGACTACCGCACGGGGGACGGACGGCGGTTGTTCGATTTCAAGCCCGCGATCCACGACGACGGCCCGAAGACGTTTCTCGGCCGGGAGGGTCCCTGGGACGGCACGGACATCATGAGGATGATCCTCGCCCAGGACGCCACCCCGCGCTTCCTCGCCGGCAAGCTGGCCGCGTTCTTCGTCGCTCCCGATCCCGACCCGGCGCTCGTGGACGCGATGGCCGGGCGGCTGCGCGCGATGAACTACGAGCTTGCCCCGGTCCTGCGGGCGCTGTTCCGCTCGCGGGCGTTCTACCGGCCGGCGGCCATGCTGGCGCAGGTCAAAGGGCCGGTGGAGTTTGCGGTCGGGGCGGTCCGTCATCTCGGCATCAATGCCCCCGACTGGGTAAGGGTGTATCAGGCCGCGGGCGCGATGGGGCAGCGGCTGTTCTTCCCGCCGACCGTGGCCGGCTGGCACGGCGGCACCACTTGGATTAACGCCGGAACAATTTTCGCACGTACCGATCTGGCGGTGGCGCTCGTCTCGGACCGGCTCGGTCCGGTCGACGAGGGGGCCTTTCCGACCCTCGAGGCGACGACCCAGCGGCTGCTGGCGCGCCCGCTGGCGCCGCACCGCCGCGCGGTGCTCGCGGGCGCGGTGGACGGGCGGGCCACGAGAGAGGCCGTGCATCTTGTGATGAGCCTACCCGAGTACCTGGTGGCGTGAGGCGGAGGGGGTGCCGATGATCCGGACGATGACCACGCGGCGCGAGTTCCTGACGAAGGGGCTGACCATCGTGGCGGCGGGCGCGACCGCGCCGATGTTCTTGACGCGGACGGCGCTCGCGCTCAACAACCCGTGGGACCTGCGCCTCACGGCGTCCGCGGCGGGACAGCCCGACTGGCCGACCCTCGTGGTCGTGCAGTTGGGCGGCGGGAACGACGGCCTCAACACCCTGGTGCCGTTCGTGCACGATGAATACTACCGCGCCCGGCCGAAGCTCGCCGTGCCGCGGGAAAAGGTGCTGCGGCTGACCGATGAGATCGGCCTGCACCCGGCGCTCACGGCACTCAAGAGCGCGTACGACGACGGCCGTGTGGCGGTCGTCCAGGGTGTCGGGTACCCCAATCCCAATCGCAGTCACTTCCGGTCGATGGAGATTTGGCACACCGCGGACCCGGCCGGAACCGGACCGAAGAGCGGCTGGCTCGGAAGGTTGTTCGACAGCGAATGCCCGGACTGCGCGTCCAACACGGGCATGACCCTGTCGGCGGAGATGCCGCTGGCGATGCAGGGCACGTCACCGCGCGTCGTCGCCGCCGACGATATCACGCGCTTCGGCTTCCACCCGGTCCAGGGGGGCGGGGCCGCGGAGATCGACGCGTTCCGCCGGCTGATCCAGCCCGTCCCGGGCGAGGAGCCGCTCGTCGACTTTCTCACCCACACCGAGATGAACGCGCTGCTGGCCGCCGCGGACCTCAACAAACTCGCCGGGCGGCTCGCCCAGGACGCGGGGTCCGGCTATCCCAAAGATCCGTTCGCGCAGAAATTGCGGGTGGTGGCCGAGTTGATGGCGGCCGGCTCACCGACGCGCGTCTATTACGTCAGCCTCGGCGGGTTCGATACCCATGTCACGCAGGCCGGCCGGCACGACCGCCTGCTGGAAGCGCTCGGCGCGGGCCTCGGCGCTTTTCTGTCGGACCTGAAGACGAAAGGGATCCAAGATCGGGTGCTGCTGATGACCTTCTCGGAGTTCGGCCGCCGCGTCGCCGAGAACGCGTCCGGCGGGACGGACCACGGCACCGCCGCACCGATGCTGCTCGTGGGCGGACAGGTGAAGCCGGGGGTCCACGGCGCGCAGCCGAGCCTGACCGACCTTGATCAGGGCGACCTCAAATACCAGACCGACTTCCGGAGCGTCTACAGCACCGTGCTCGAGCAGTGGCTCGGGGTGCGGAGCGACGGGATCCTCGGGGGCAAATTCGCCTCGCTCGACGTGATCAAGCCGCACGTCGCCGCGTCGGTCCGCACGTAACGGACGTCCCGCGGCCGGCGGTTACCGGCCGCGGGGCAGTTTGCCGGTGAGCCGGCCCTGGAATTCGGCGACGAGAAACGGCTTGATGCCGGGCCGGCCCGTCATCCGCACGGCCATCGGTCTGTGATCTTCCGGAAACTCGATCACGAAGGCGATGCATGGGCAACACCGGCGCTCCAGCGCGATCCACTCGACCACAGCCGTCACGAGCTCGCTCGGTCCGTCCTCCCCGCCGTCCGTGAATCGGAGCCGGTAACCGTCGGCGAGCTCGTCCACGCCGTCGCAGGCATCAAAGACACGGCGCGCGAGGCTCCGAAGCTCCTGGCGTTCGTCGGCGCGAAAGACGGTGAGGTCGCATGCCAGCGGTGACGTCATCGTCTAGGGCCGCTGTGCGTTCGCGGCGGCGAGCAACGCATTGCGGAGCGCCGTCACCGTCTCCGCGAGGCCGTGCCCGAGGGCGAGAGCTTTGCTGGACGGCAGATCGTGGCCGGGGATCGTGACGAGGTACGGCGGCGCGTGGGGCGGCAGCGGCGGCAGCGGTTCAAACGCGGCGCGCGCGAGGTCCGCCGTAAGTTTCTGCAGCGTCGCGAGCCGGCGCGCCAGCGCGGCCGGCGTCTCATCCGCCACCACGCCGACCGCGGGTTCCGAACCGTCCGGCAACGCCGCGGGCAGCAGTCGAATCACGTCCGTCAGGGCGCGGTCCAGGTCCGCGAACACGCCCCGTAACTCCTCGTCGTGCGCCCGGCCGACGCCCGCGTGCGGGTAGTCGGGGCGGGGCTTCTTGAGCGGCTCCTCTTCGGAGAGCCGCCGGAGGTCCCGTGCGCGCGTCTCCAGCACAACGAGCGCGCTCCATAACTGCCGCCAGACGGCGTCGTCCATTCTCCCGCTATTCTAGTCTGGTGGCAGGTGAGGCGCCAACCGTATCGTCGGGGAAAACGCATCGTCCTTCGTGAACCACTTCCCGTGAGTTCACCGTGACCGGCCCCGGCTGGAAGCGCAGCCTCTCCCTCCCCCCGGCCGTGCGGCTCGTGTGGCACGCCGCCGAGCCGTACCCGCGCGATGTCCCGCTGGCCGAGTTGTACGCGCGGATCGAGGTGCCGCCTCGCCCCGACGGACTGCCGGCCGTCATCGCGAACATGGTCATGACGCTGAACGGCGAGGCGGCGATCGGCGGCAAGGCCGCGCCGATCGGGACGCCGGTGGACCGCTTCATCCTGGGCCGTCTCCGGACGTCGGCCGACGTGCTGCTCTCGGGCGCGGGGACGATGCTGGCGGAGGACGTCACGGCCGTCGTGCCGGAGGCGGACGCGGCGCTGCGGGCCGCCGCCGGGCGCGGTCCGCGCCTCCTCGTCGCGCTGCTCGCGACCGATCTCGCATGGGGCGATGACGTCCTCGCGAGACGGTTCTTCACCGACGTCCGGTTCGACCGGCTCATCATCACCGGCGATCGCGCCCGGCCGGAACACGCGGGGCGCGTCGAGACGCGCGGGGTTGAAGTCGCCCGCGTGGAGACCGGATCCGACGGCCGCCCGCGGGCGGCGGCGGCGGTCCGCCTGCTCGGACGGCGCGGGGCGCGGCTCGTACTCACCGAAGGCGGCCCGCGCGTGCTGGCGTCGCTGCTGCGCGACCGGCTCGTCGACGACTATTTCCTGACGGCGAGCCCGCTGGCGACCGGGGATCCGCGGGCACTACGGCCGATCGGCGATGGGGTGACGTTCAACGGCCGTCCCCTGCTCCTGTCGCGCCTCAGCCGGTACGAGTACGCATTTCGCGATCCAGCCACCGAGGCGCCGCTCATCGAAGCCTACGACCGGTTTCGCGTCGTGTATCCGGAGGCGTAGTCCGGTGCGGGCGCGCCGGAGGGTCGCTTGGGCCCGCAGCGAAGCGTCAGTTCGTACGCGGGCCGCGCGCCGCCGCGCGCGGCCCGGCGGCGTGTGAGGAGGCGATTCATCGGTGAGCGACATGGCGGCGTATCTGGAACGGACGCTGTGTGATCTTATCGCGATCCGCAGCGTGACGGGCGAAGAGGCCGCGATCTCGCAGTACATTTACGACACGCTCGAGCGGGGCAACGTGCCGGTCGAGCGCGACGAAGAAGGCAATGTGACCGCGGAGGTTGGATCGGGCGACCGCTTGCTCGTCGTCAACGGCCACATGGACACCGTCCCGCCGGTGGACGGATGGAAGCACGATCCGTTCTCGCCTCGCGTCGAGAACGGCCGCGTGACCGGTCTTGGTGCCTCCGACATGAAGGCCGGGCTGGCCTGCATGATCTGGCTGGCGCAGCACGTCCGGCCAAAAGTCCGCACATGGTTCGCGTTCACCAACAACGAGGAAGGCGGCGCGCTCACCCCCCGCAACGGCGTACGCCGCCTGATCGGGAGGGCCTCTCCGGACTACGCCATCACCACGGAGCCGGCCTACGACGAGGCGAAGCGCCGGCTTTCCGTCGGGATCGGCTGCCAGGGCCGCGCGATCGGCCGCCTGGTCGTGCTGGGCCGCAGCGGTCACTCCTCGGACTGGCGCCGGGCCGACAACGCGATCTATCGCGGCCTCGACGTGATCGAACGGATCGCCGGCACCGCCGCCCGCCACAAGAGTGTGGAGATCGCCCCCGGCGTGCAGAGCGCTCCATCGCTGTCCGTGGTCGCCGCCCGCGCGGGCATCGCCGACAACATCATTCCGGACCGGCTGCACCTCACCGTCGACCGGCGACTGGCGCCCGGCGAGGACTACGGCACGTTCGAGGCCGAGTTGCGGGGCGCGGTCGACGGCACGGCGCACACGCTGGAAGTCACCAAGCTGTGCCTCCCTACCCTGGCCGACCGGAACGGCCGGACGCTCGCGGTCGTGCGCGAGGCGCTGGCGCGGGTGCAGGGCGAGGCGCCGCTGCAGTTTTCGCAGGGCCGGCAGGACCTGTCGATCTTCGCGGAGCGCACGCGCGACCTCTGCAATCTCGGTCCGGGTTCATCCGGACAGGCGCACAACGCGGGTGAGCACGCCACGGTGGAGGGCATGGTCGCCGCGGCGACCGTCCTGCGGGCCGCGATCGACGCGATCTAGCTATATTTAGGTTTCCGGAGCCGTGCAGCCACGGCTTACACGGGATGCCAGCGGGGCGGCGTCGCGCATCGTGCGCTCATTGCCGCGCCCGGGCGCGCAAGCCCGCCAGCACGCTCCGCGCTTCTTCGGCGATGGAACGGACCACGTCGCCGGCGCTCGGCAGATCGCGGATCAAACCTACGCTCTGGCCGGCGAACATCGGGAAGTAGTCTCCCGTTCCACGCGCGGCGGAGGCGGCGAAAATGTCCTGGGCCGCGGCACGCTGCGTCAGTCCGGGAAGGACCGGCGCGCCCGAGTGGGCGTAGTCGTCGAGGTAGGCATTGCGCAGCGCTCGCGCGTACAGGCCGGTGAAGGCGTCCGTGACCACGGTCGCGGTGCCGTCCCGCTCGATTAGCGCGCGCTTGTAGAACTCGTGGGCCATTGACTCGCGAGTGGCCACAAACCGCGTGCCGAGCAGGATGCCTTGCGCGCCGAGTGCCAGCGCGGCCACCAGACCGCGGCCGTCCGCGATGCCGCCGGATGCCACGACGGGCACCTGCACGGCGTCGACCACCTGCGGCACCAGGGAGACCAGACCGACGCACGCCTCCTCCGCCGTTCCGGTCTTAACCCACGTGGAGCGGTGCCCGCCGGCCTCGGCGCCCTGCGCGACTATGACGTCGACTCCCGACGCCGCCAGTGTCTTCGCGTCGTCCACCCGAGCGGCCATGGCCATCACCGTGACGCCGCGTTGGCGGCAGCGTCGCACCATTTCCGGGCCGGGGTTGCCGAGGCCGATGCTCCATACCGGCACGCGCTCGTCCAGGATTGTTTCAAACTGCTCCTCGATCAAGTCCGGCATGCGGGCAGGACGCGTCTCCACCGCCGCGGCGCCGAGTCGGTCGCGGACGCGATTCAGGGTCCGCTGCACGGCGGACAGCGCGTCGTCAGGAATCGTCGCCGGATCCGTCGGCGGGCGCAGCGCAGTATGCAGCCACAGATTCAGGCCGAACGGCCGGTCTGTCAGTTCCCGCACGTGGCGGATGCGCCGGCGGAGTTCGTCGGCGGGCACGCCGAGGCCCGCGAGGATGCCGAGACCGCCCGCCCGCGATACCTCGGCGACGAGTTCGGGGCCCGCGATTTGGCCCATCCCCGACTGAATGATCGGATAGTCGATGCGTAACAGATCGCAGAGCGGCGTTCGCAGATCCCCGTTCACGGGCCACCTCCCTCCCGTGGGCCTACGTTCGAGGCAGAGCGGCGCGCTCCTCGAAGTGGGGTCTCTAGTCTCTATTGATCCGCCTTTTTGTTGCGAAGCCGCCGCGCCATTGCGAGGAGTAGTTCCGCGTCCTCGTCATTTAGGTCAAGCGTTTCGAGGAGCATCTCAACGAGCGGTCTGTCCTCGATCAATGGCGAGCTATAGCTAGCGCTCGGCCGGAGGCTTGAAGCGCTCGAACGGATTCCGGCAGCGCCGGCACACGTAGGTCGACCGGCACAGCGTCGGGCCAAACAGGCTGTCCATCGCGACGTCGCGCGAGCCGCAGTACGGACACACCGGCGCTTCGGCGAACCGGCACGCCGGGACCGCGAGGCCGTGCGCGGCCAGCTGTTCGCGGCCCTTGGCCGTCATGCGCTCGAGCGTCCAGGGCTCGTCATAGGTGTACTCCACCACGACGTCTCCGGCGCCGGGAATGGCCCCGAGCCCGTCGCGGATGCGGGTGCGGATCACCGCGAGCGCCGGGCACGCGCTCCATGTCGGCACGAGACGCACGCGGATCCCGGCGCCCTCGTCGACGTGGACGTCCCGCACGAGGCCGAGGTCCGTGATCGCGATGGGCAGTTCGGGGTCCTCGACGCTGCGCAGCACGTCCCACACCGCCTGCTCGAGCGGCGTGTGCGTCGTGGCGCTCACGTTCGCGACGCCAGCCGCCGCGGGGGAATCGGTTGGGCGCGGTCGCGAGGCCGCATTGTCGAGATCGAGTGTCACCACCGCGCCTCCGGATCCGATGCCCACACTTCCGTCATCGCGGCGTGCATTTCACCGAGTGCGGGCGTGTGGACGCCGCGCCGCCCACCGAGCCGCGGCTCCGCGACGGGAGGGGTCAGCGCACACCGCTCGAGCAACGGCCGCACGGCCGCCTCCCAGACGTCGCGCTGGCGCTCGGCGGAGTCACTGACAAGGCCGGCCCGCAGCAGCACGCCGTCGGCGTCGGTCGTTTCGAAGAATCCCAGCGCGTACGGCCACGCCACGTCCAGCGCGGCCTGGACGCGCCCGCCGGCGTCGACCGACGCGCCGGCCAACCGTTCGAGCCAGGTCGCGGCGAACAACCCATGGTAGCGCTCCTCGCGCGCAAGCGTCGCCGCCAGCGCCGCCACGGGTTCCTGCCCGGAGCGTGCGAGCAGCCCGAAGCGCACGCTCTCGAACGCCTCATAGAGCGCGAGCCGCGTGATGGAAAACTCCCATCCCTGGTTGGGCTGTTCGAGGAGTACCGCGTTGCGAAATTCGGAGGGCGGACGCCCAAAGGCGAGCCGGTCGACGGCCCCCGGCGCCTCGCCGGCGATCTGCTCGTACAACAGCCGCGCGTGGCCGAGTTCTTCCTGCGCGATGCTGCTCATGGCGACGTCGCTTTCGATGTCGGGCCCCACCCCGGTCCATTCAGCATGGCGGTGCCCGATCGCGAGTTCGTCATCCGCGATCCGCAGCAGCCATTCTCGAAACGCCGCGCGCACCGCGGGATCGCCAAGCGCGACGGACGAGGCCGGCACGGTCAACGGTCGTCCTCCGTCGGACCGGCGGAATAGCCGCCGCGGTAGACGCGCTGCTGCTGACGGTACGATCCGCCGAACCGGTAACTCTTATCGGTGGCCGGCTCGAACATGTCGGCGGCGTCGCTGGCCGTGCCGCGGATCGCGCGGGCCGGCACGACCCACAAACTCACGCACGGGTCGCGGCGGGCATAATTTTCCTTGGCCAGCACGAGCGCCATTTCGGCGTCCGGCGCGTGCACGTCGCCGACGTGCACGTGCGCGTCACGCCGGCGTGCCTGCAGGAAGACCGCCCAGACGCCGTCCGCCGCCTCGAGCGTACGGACCCACGGGGCCTCCGTGCGACGCGCCGCCTCCACGCCGCGAGGCGTCACGCCGCCGCCTGGCTCCACCGGCTCAGCGCCTCGCGGACCCACGCGTGCTGCCGGTAGAACGACTGCCGGAGCGCGAGACGTTCCGCGCTCTTCGGACCGCCGTTGCGGCCCACCCGCTTCAACTCGTCCCAGTCCGGCTCGGTGTACTCATAGCGCTGCTCCGTCTCGAGCCAGCGCAGCCCCGGATCCGGGACCACCAGGCCGTATTCGAGGATGACCGGCACGAACCGCCGCAGGAACTGCTGGCGGAGTTCCTCGTTGGACTTCACCTTGAGGCGCCAGGCCAGCATCGCTTCGGTGTGCGGCGACACTCTGTCGGGCATGCCGAAGAAGTGAATGATGGGGGTCCACCACCGGTTCAGCGCGTCCTGCAGCATGGCCCGCTGGGCCGGCGTGCCTTCGGCCAGCGCCCGCCACACGTCGAGCCCGAGCTGAATGTGGAAGTCCTCCTCGTAACAGATGCGCTTCAGCACGCGGGAATACGGCGCATACGAGCAGGACCGCAGCGCTCCCTGCGTCTGCATCGCCGCGCCGTCTACGAAGACCTGAATGATGGCGACGTCGGCCCAGGTCTCCGCGGGATAGTGGAAGACATTGTGGAAGCGTGCGCGGCCCTCGACCAATTCGGCATACATCTCCTCCCGCGGCCGGCCGATCGTCTCGGCGACGCGGTACAGCAGCATGCCGTGACCGACCTCGTCCTGGACCTTCGCGGTGAGCGCCATCTTGCGGGCGAGCGTCGGCGCGCGCGGAATCCACTCCCGCTCGGGCAGCGCGCCCATGATCTCGGAGTTGGCGTGCATCTGGATCAGGCGAAGCGCCTCGAAGCGATACTGCTCGGGCATCCACTCGCCCGCTTCAATCTGGTCGCCGGATGCGATCCGGGTGGTGAAGCGCTCGAGCCGTACCGCCTCATCTCCTGCCGGAGACACCGTGGACATACCCAAAGGCCCTCGATATGTGACGTTCTTGCGCCGGTGGACCGAAAGCCGTTATACGTTCATTATACCTGAGCCAGCCCGGAGGGTGTCAAGGTGTGCCCTAGGCGCCGCTCGTCGTGCCCTGAGGCGGCGATCTCGGGCGGAGTTCATCGGTACTAATGATGTCCGTTTTTCCTAAGTGCGTGGGCATACACCCGTAGTGCTATGGCCGATTTGATGGCAGTCACTGCGATACCGGTCCGAGCATCCACGGCGGATTCGGGACGGCTGCGGCCCCCGCCGGAGGGGCGCCGCCGTCTCGCGCGTGCGCGGCGCCCGGCTGCGCCGGCCATCGCCGTCGCCGCGGCCGCGATTTTGCTGCTGTGTACCGCGCTGGCGCAGGCGTCCACGTTTGCCACGGTGACCTTCCGGCTCGGCGCCTTCATGGCGGGGGCGGTGTTGCTGTCCGTGGTCCTCGGGATGGTCGTCCAAGAGCGGCGCACCACCGCGCACCGCGCGTGGTGGAATCTTGAACTGGATCGCCGCCTCGGCGAGGCGACGCGCGAACTGCGGGTCCGCGTCGAGGAGCTCACGGCCTCCGCGGCCGCGGGCCGGGCCGTTCGCGTTGTGGAAGCCGCCGCCGGCGCCGGGCCGCCGCACCGCGCCGGCGAGTCGGGCGGGATCCGCTTGGGGCCCTCGGACGCCGGAACGAGCTCCGCGCGGGCCGGGCCCGCGCGCGAGCTGCTGCCCTCCCCGCCACTGCGCGAAGAAGTTCAGCGGGTGATCCGCATGTATCCGCTGCCGGTCCTGTACCCGTGGGCGCAGTTCGAGCGGTTCGTCGGCGACGAGATCGAGCGCTGCCGCTCGCTGCTCATCGTGTTTTCGATCATCGGCATCCGCATGGAGGACTACGCGACCGCGCGGACCGAGACGCCCGACCGCGATCTGGCGTTGCGCCGCGCGGTTGATCTCCTCCAGGCGTCGCTCCGGCGGATCGACATTCTGTCGTATGACGGCGCGGGGCGGTTCGCCGTGCTGCTGCCGCAGGTGCCGAAGGTCCACGCGCTCGAGAAGGCGCGCGAACTGATCGCGCGGCTCGAAACCGACGGCGCTGCGGCCGGTCTGCTGCGGCGCGAGCGCCTCACGTTGGCGGCCGGCGTCGTCACCTTCCCGCAGGACGGCGCCCGGGCCGTGGAACTGCTTTCCGGGATCGAAGCCGCGCTGATCCGGACCGGCCGCGCCGGGCGTCCGCGCGGCCGCTAAGCCTCAGTCGTTGTGCTTCTCCCGGAGGCGCTTCGACAGCCGCAGCATCAGCTGGATCCGTTCGAACTGCCCCACCCACTCGGCCGTCACCGCGGCGAGCAGCGCCGCCCCCGGCGGCACGATGCCGGTGGGACACGCCGGGCCGAGCCGGTCCGCGGCCATCTGGCGGTAGGTCGCGAGCGCGCGGTCGCCGTAGCGGCCGCACTCCTGGTCGTCCTCGCCTAGAAACACGACGACCGGGACGCGCCTGCCCATGTTCATGACCACGGCATCCTGGGCCGCCGGCTGGGCATCGCGGTCGACGAAGCGCACGTTGATGCGGGCATTCTGCTCCGCGATCCGCTGGAAGATGGGACACTGGTTCACGCAGTCGCCGCACCATGCGCCCGCCACGACGAGCACGTGCATCTCGCGCACGAAGCCCGCGAGCAGCTCGCGCTGCTCGCCCGTGAGCGCGACCTTGTCGTACACGCCTTTCCACCGCGCCTGGTGCTCGGCGGTCCCGTGGCGCTGCAAGAATTCGTCGTAACCGAGTCCCTGAGAGAACACCGCACTCCAGTCCATCGCTGCCTCCTCCTCACACCGGCCGGCCGGCGCCGTGCGCACACGCAATCACGGTCCCGCGCGGCCGCGGGTGCCTGATTCAACGGGGCGGCGCCCGGCCGCATTCCGCGCGATCGCGCCGCGAACGCCGGCGTCGAGGAGCGGCGGAGCCCCTCCCCGAACCTGTGTGGCGCGATGCCCGTCCTGGGAGCCGCGGCATGAAGATCGCGTCGGTCACCTGCACGCCGCTTGCCGCCCGCGCGCCGCGCGCGGTGGAATTTTCCATCGGGACGTTCCCGACCTTTTATGCCGCGGTGGTGCGGGTGCGCACGGACGACGGGCGTGAGGGCGCCGGCGAGTGCATCGTGCGCCGCGCTCCCGAGGTCGTGACGACGATCGTCGACCGGCTGCTCGCGCCGCTCGTGATCGGCCGCGATCCCTGGGACGTCGAGGGGCTGTGGGACGACATGCTCGCCCTGCTCCGGCGGTGGGGCCACTCCCGCGGATTCGTGCTGGAGGCGATGAGCGGCATCGATACCGCGATCTGGGATCTCCTCGCGCGCGCCGCGGGCGTGCCGCTGTACAAGTTTCTCGGCGGCGCGGGCCGCGACCGCGTACGGTGTTACATCTCCAAGGTCTACTTCGACGACATCGCGCGCATGGCCGACGAAGCGCGCGCCCAGGCGGCGCGGGGATTCTCGCAGATCAAGGTGCAGCTCGGCTGGCCGGCGTCGCACGGCGGGGAGCGCGCGGATGTCGCGACCGCGCGGGCCGTCCGGGAGGCGGTGGGTCCGGGGGTCGCCATCATGTTCGACGCGAACGGCGCCTACGACGTGGGGACGGCGGTGCGCGTGGGGCGGCAAATCGAGGACCTCGACGTCACATGGCTCGAGGAACCCGTCCCCGCCGACGACCTCGAGGGCTACGCGCATCTGCGCCGGTCGGTCCGCGTGCCGCTCGCCGCGGGCGAGACGGAGTTCGGGCTCTTCGGTTTCCGCGATCTCATCGCGCGCGGCTGCGTGGACGTCCTGCAGCCCGAAGTCGCGCGGATCGGCGGCATCACGCCGGCCCGCCGTCTGTGGGCGCTCGCCCACGCGCACAACCTGGCGTACGCGCCGCACACCGGGTTCAGCGGCGGCGTAGCGCATCTCGCCTCGCTGCATCTCGCCGCCGCGGCCCCGAACTTCTTCACGTACGAGTACATGGGAACGGCCTACGTCGAAAATCCGCTGCGGGAACTCTTCACGCAGCCCTTCCCGGTGCCGCGGGAGGGGATGATCGCCCTGCCGGCCGGGCCGGGGTTGGGCCTGGAGCTCGATCCGGAGAAACTGGAGCGCTTCGCGGTGCGGCCGTAGTCTAGCGGGGACGTTCCGCCCCCTGACGGGGACCTTCGGCCGGCGGCGCCGCGGCGCGCGCGTGCGCGCACGCGTCGCACTCGCAGACGTTGCGCAGCAGCGGGAACGTATAGATGCCCGTCATGTGGCCGTCCGACCACGTGAAGCGCAGCGCGTACGCGCCGACGCGCGCCACCTCTTTGGGATGCACGTCGGGGGGCACGCGCTTCGGATCCAGCAGGCGCTCCCCCGTCCACTCGTGCACACACATGGCGCAGGGGCAGGCCTGGCGCAGCCGCCGGTACGTGTAGCGGCTCTGGTGCCCGTCGCTCCACGTGATGCGGAGTTCGCGCGCCTCCGGATCCTGCGCGATCTCGGTGGGGATGGGCATAGGGCGGCGGGCCATCTCGTTGCATAGTGTAACACGGCGGTGCGGAGCCGCCGCCGGGATCCGCGAGCGGAGGAGCGTGACCGCGACGGCCCGAAACGGAGAGGTGTCCGGCGCCACGATATCTCCGCGTACTCCCCGCGAGCAGGAGGAATTCATGCCGACCGCCGCTGTATCCACGGAGCCGCTCCACGCCGTGACCGTCACGGTCAACGGCCGGGCGGAAACGCTCCACGTCCCCGCCCGGCGCAGCCTGCTGCAGGCGCTGCGCGAAGACCTCAGCCTCACCGGCACCAAGGAAGGGTGTGCCGTCGGGACCTGCGGGGCCTGCACCGTGCTGCTCGACGGCCGGCCCGTGCTCGCCTGCCTGCTGCTCACGGTCCAGGCCGGCGGCCGCGCGGTCGAGACGATCGAGTCGCTCTCGCGCGACGGGGCGCTCGCCCCGATCCAGGAAGCGTTCGTGCGGCACGATGCGCTGCAGTGCGGCTTCTGCACGCCGGGACAAATCATGGCGCTCGAGGGGCTGCTGCGCCGCACGCCGCACCCGTCGGACGAACTGCTGCGCCGCGCGCTCGAGGGCAACGTGTGCCGCTGCGGCACGCAGCTGCGGATTCAGGCCGCGGCGCGCGAACTGGCCGGCGCGGCCGCGCATCACCCCGGCGGCGGCCCCGTCGCGGCTGAGGCCGCGCGGGATCGCACGAGCAGCCACGACGTGAGACGGAGCCGCTGATGCCGAAGATCGTCAGGCAGAAGATTGAGTTCGAAGGCCGCGTCGAAGAGCGCGACGTCGTCCTGGAAGGCGACGACCTTCCCATCTGGAAGGCGGAGCAGTCCTTTCGCATCGTGGGCACGCCCGTCGCCCGCGTCGACGGCGCCGAGCGCGCCGGCGGCATCGCGCAGTACACCGCGGACCTCTACCCGGCCGGCCTGATTTTCGGCGCGGTGCTGCGGTCGCCGCACGCCCGCGCGCGGATCCGGCGGCTGGACACCGCCGGGGCGGAGCGCGCCCCGGGCGTGCGCGCGGTGCTGTCGCACCTGAACGCCCCCGGCATTCCCTGGTACAACGGGCTCAGCGCGCTGTTCGACGTCGAACTGCGCTACGCGGGCGAGGAAGTGGCCGCGGTATTCGCCGACGGCGCGGCGGCGGCGCGCGACGCCATGGAGCTGATCGAGGTCGACTACGAGGTGCTCCCCCACGTCGTCGATCCGGAGGCCGCGCTGGCCCCGGACGCGCCCAAGATCCACGCGGGCGGCAACGTGCTGGGCGGCGCGCCGGAGCAGTATACGCGCGGCGACGTGGAGCGGGGATTTGGGGATGCGGACGTCACGGTGGAGCTGCGGGCCGAAACCCAGGACGTCCTCCACCACAGCATGGAGACGCACGGCTCGATCTGCGAGTGGACCGGGGACCGGCTGACGATCTGGGACTCCACCCAGCACATTTTCGGCGTACGCCGCCAGCTCGCCGCGGCGCTGCGCATTCCGATGGATCACGTCCGGGTACTGAGCCGCTTTATGGGCGGGGGGTTCGGCAGCAAGAACCAGGCCGCCAAGTACACGGTCCTGGCCGCGCTGGCGGCGCGCCGCCTCCGGCGCCCCGTCAAGATCATGTTCACGCGCGCGGAAGAGAGCATCGCCGCCGGCAAGCGGCCGCGAAGCGTCCAGCGCATCCGGCTCGGGGCGCGGCGCGACGGACGGCTCGTCGCGATCGAGTACCGGGGCGTGTCCGGTGTCGGCGCGTACCGCGCGATCGGCACCCCGCTCGCGGGTCCGGCCAAGGAACTCTACGCGTGCCCGAACGTGCGCACGGAGGTCTGGAACGTCTTCACGAACACCGGGCCCAGCGCGGCGTTTCGCGCGCCGGGCTTCGTGGAGGGTACCGTCGCGCTGGACTGCGCGATGGAGGCGCTCGCGGACCGCCTCGGCCTGGACCCGCTGGCACTTCGTCTCACCAACTACGCCCCGGCGGACCAGGTGCTCGACCGCGGCTACTCGAGCAAATTCCTCCGCGAGGCCTATGACATGGCGGCCCGCGCCGCCGGCTGGTCCCGCCGCACCCGCACGCCGCAGGCACCGGTGCGCACCGGCGGGCCGCGGCGCGGGCTCGGGATGGCTTCGCAGATCTGGGGCGGCGCCGGATCCGCGCCCGCGTACGCGGAGGTGCGTGTGAATGCGGACGGCTCAGTCGACGTGCGGATCGGGACGCAGGACATCGGGACGGGCGCCCGCACGGCGCTGGCGCAGATCGCCGCGGAAGTCCTGACCCTGCCCATCGAGCGGGTCACCGTCCGCCTCGGCGACACGGATTTCCCGTACAGTCCGCTGTCGGCGGGGAGCCAAACGATTGCCTCCTGCGGACCGGCGGTCCGGATGGCCGCGGAAGAAGCGCGCCGGCATCTCGTGGAGACCGCCGCCTCGGTGCTGGAAGCGGCGCCGTCCGACATCCGGCTCGAGGCGGCCGGCCTCAGCGTCGCCGGGGTGCCGGATCGCAAGCTCGCCGTGCACGAACTCACCGGCCGCATGGGCAACTTCACGATCGCGGGCCGGGGCTTCCGCGGCGCCAATCCCGACAACGTGACGATTCGCACCTGGGGCGTCCACATCGCCGAGGTGGAGGTCGACCCCGAGACCGGCGAGGTGCGCGTGATCAAGATCACCGCCTGCCACGACGTCGGCCGGGTCATCAACCCGATGGGCTATCGCAGTCAGATTGAAGGCGGCGTCATTCAGGGACTCGGGATGGCGCTGTGCGAAGACCACGTGACCGATCCGGACAGCGGCACGGTGATGGACCTCGGGTTCGACACCTATGCGATGCCGCGTCAGTCGATGGTGCCCGAGATCGAGGCGCTCGCGGTCGGCCGGCCCGACCCGGTCGCGAACAACCTCGGCGTCAAAGGCGTCGGCGAACCGCCGATCATCCCCACCCCGGCCGCGATCGTGAACGCGGTCGCGAACGCGGTCGGCGTCCGGGTCACCTCGCTGCCGATCACGCCCGCCAAAATTCTGCGCGCGCTGCACGCGGCCTCGGGCGCCGCGGCATCGAAGCCTGCGCCCTCTGGAGCCGTGCCGTCATGAGCCCGGACTACCGGTACGTGATCTGCGACGTCTTCACCGAGACGCCCCTCGCCGGCAATGCACTCGCGGTCTTCCGCGACGCGCCCGGCATTCCGGAGGAGCGGCTGCAGCCGATCGCGCGTGAGATCAACTTCTCGGAGACGGTCTTCGTGTATCCGCCCGCCGCCGGCGGCGACGCGCGGATTCGGATTTTCACGCCCGGCCGCGAGCTGCCGTTCGCCGGCCATCCCATCCTCGGCAGCGCGATCGTGCTCGCCGCCGCGGACGGCGACGGCATCCGCCTCGAAACCGGGCGCGGCGTCATTCCCGTGCGCCTTGAGCGGCGCGCCGGCCGGCCGCCGTTCGGCTGGATGATCCAGCCGCTGCCGGCGGTGATTCCGTTTGCCGCGGGAGACGCGCTGCTCGCGGCGGTCGGCGCCGCGCGGTCCGCCGTGCCCATCGAGGCCTACGACAACGGCGTCCGTCACGTCTTCGTCGCCCTGGACGGCCCCGACGCCGTCGCCCGCCTGGCCCCCGATATGGGCCGGCTCGCCAAAGAGTTCGCGGAGTATGGGGTCAACTGCTTTGCCGGCGCGGGCGCCCGCTGGAAGACGCGGATGTTCGCCCCCGGACACGGCATGACCGAGGATCCGGCCACCGGGTCGGCCGCGGGGTCGCTGGTTGTCCACCTGCACCGGCATGGGCTCGTGCCGTCCGGCGAGGAGATTGTGATCTCGCAGGGCGCGGAGGTGCGGCGGCCGTCGGCGCTGCACGCGCGGGTCACGGCGGACGGCGGCCGCGTCGAACGCGTGGAAGTGGGCGGCTCGGCCGTGATCGTCGGACGGGGAGAGTTCACGTTCGACTAGCGCGGTCCCACGGGATCCATGCGTTGTCCGCCGCCGGCGCCGTACGCCCGCGGCGGTGCGCCGCGTCTCCGTCGGGTGGGGCCGGGGTATACTGATCCCGAAATGAAGCCCCTCGTCCTCCTCGCTATCGTGCTCATCGTCGCCGGCGTGGCCGGCCTGGCGTACGGTGGGATTACCTACACGGCGAAGCAGACGACGGTGCGGCTCGGGCCGGTCGAGCTGACCGCGAAGGAAAAGAAAACGATTCCCATCCCCTCCGTCGCCGGCATCGTGTTGATCGCGGGAGGAGTCATCCTGCTGCTCATGGGGACCACCGTCAGGCGATAGAAGCTCAGGAGACCCCCGGCAGGGACAGTTCCTCGGCCCGGTGGCAGCTGACACGGTGGCCCGGGCCAATGGTCCGGAGGCCGGGCGCTTCCACGCGGCAGCGCTCCACCGCGAACGGACACCGGGGATGAAAGTAGCATCCCGACGGCGGGTTGGCGGGACTCGGTACTTCCCCGCGCAACTCGCCGTCGTCGCTTCGCCGCCGCGGGTCCGGCATCGGGACCGCCGCGAGCAGGGCCGCGGTATACGGGTGCCGCGGCGTGCGATAGAGGTCGGCGGTTGCCGCCGTCTCGACGATCTTGCCGACGTACATCACGGCGACGCGGTCGCAGACGTGCTTCACGACGCTCAGATTGTGGCCGATGAACAGATACGTCAGGCCGAGCGTCTGCTGCAGTTCCATCATCAGGTTGAGCGTTTGGGCCTGCACCGACACATCGAGCGCCGACACGGGTTCGTCGGCAACCACGAGGCGCGGGTGCAGGGCCAGCGCCCGTGCGATGCCGATGCGCTGCCGCTGCCCGCCGCTGAACGCGTGGGGAAAACGCGGCATGAACTCCGGGCGCAGGCCGACCAGCCGCAGCAGGTCGGCCACCCGCTCGAAGCGCACCCGGCGGTCCCGGACGCCGCCCGCGGCGAGCAGCGGCTCCCCGACGATGTCGGCGACCGACATTCTTGGATTGAGCGACGCGTACGGATCTTGAAAGATCATTTGGATCTCGCGGCGCAGCGGGCGGAGGGCGCGCCGGGGCAGGCGCGCGAGGTCCACCGTCGCGCCGTCCCGGGCCCGGAAGAAGACCTCGCCCCCGGTCGGCACGTGCGCGCGAAGAATGCAGCGCGCGACCGTCGTCTTCCCGCAGCCGCTCTCGCCGACGAGGCCGAGCGTTTCGCCCTCCGCGATCGTAAAGCTCACATCGTCGACGGCGCGGACCCAGCCGGTCACGCGCCGCGAAAACCCGCGGTGGATCGGAAAGTATTTGCGGAGGTGCGCGACCTCAAGCAGCGGCGACGCGCCGGCGGACCCCGGCCCGGGTGCCGGCCGGGGGGAGCGCGCGCCGGACGGCGTCAACTGCACGGCGGCGGTGCCGCGGGCGGCGTTGGCAGCGGCGCGCCGGCGGGTTCGTAGAGGAAGCACGCCGCGAGGTGTCCCGGCGAGAGTTCCCGCGGCGCGGGGACGTGGGTGTCGCAGGTGCCGGGCATGGCGTGCGGACAGCGCGGATGGAACGGGCACCCGCGGGGCTGATTGAGCGGGTGCGGGATCGATCCGCTGATGACCGGCAGCCGGTCCCGCGGCGTGGATGTGAGACGCGGAATCGACTGCAGCAGGGCCTGCGTGTACGGGTGGCGCGGGTCGTGGAAGATCGCCTCCACGGGCCCCTGTTCCATCACGCGCCCCAGGTACATCACCATGACGCGGTCGGCCATTTGGGCGATCACGCCGAGGTCGTGGGTGATGAATACGATCGCGGCGCCGCGCTCCCGCCGCAGCCGCCGCAGCAGGCGGAGGATCTGGGCCTGTGTCGTGACGTCGACCGCCGTCGTCGGCTCGTCCGCGATCAACAGGCGGGGGTCGCACGACACGGCCATGGCGATCAGCGCACGCTGCCGCAGGCCCCCGCTCAGCTGCCAGGCGTAGTCCGCGAGCCGCTGCTCCGGCGCCGGCATGCCGACCTCCCGGCAAATCGCCGCGGCGAGCCGGCGGGCGTCCCCGCCGTGAATCCCCCGATGGAGCTCGATCGCCTCCGTGATCTGATCCCCGATCGAGTGCACCGGACTGAACGCGGCCATCGGTTCTTGCGGAATGAGCGCGATTTCCGCGCCGCGGATCGCGCGCATCACGCGCCCGCCGGCAGGCAGCGCGGCGAGGTCGACCACGCCGTCGGGCCCCGCGGGGCCGGCCCCACCGCCCTTCTCATCGCCGGCCGCCGTGCGGTCCGGCGCGGATCCACCGGCACGCCGCCACAGAATGCGGCCCGAGACGACCCGCCCCGGCGGGTCCACGAGCCGCAGCAGGGCCCGCATCGCCACCGATTTTCCGCAGCCGGTCTCGCCGACGATGCCGAAGACCTCGCCCGGAAAGACGTCAAACGACAGCCCGTCCACCGCGCGGACCACGCCCTCCGGCAGGAAGAACTGCACCCGCAGGTCGCGGACGGACAGGAGCGGGGCGGTGGCATCGCCGCCGCCGCGCGCCGCGGGGGTGACGGGGTGAGCCGCCGGGGCGCCCGCGGCCGGGTTACCGGCCATAGGGGTCGGCGGCGTCCCGCAGCCCGTCTCCGACGAGGTTGAACGCCAGCACCGCTACGACCACAAACGCCCCGGGGATGAGCAGCCAGGGCGCTTGAGCGACCGTCTGGATGTTCTGCGCCTCCTGCAGCAGCACGCCCCAGCTGATCGCGGGCGGCCGGATGCCGAGACCGAGGAAACTGAGCGACGTTTCGCTGATGATCAGCACAGGAATGGCGAGCGTGCTCGTCGCGATGATGTGGCTCGTCATCGCGGGTAGCATGTGCCGCGTGATGATGCGGTACCGGCTGCAGCCCGCCAGCTCCGCGGCGAGGACGAAGTCTTCTTCCCGCAGCGACAGGAACCGCCCGCGCACCTCGCGGCCGAGCGTCGTCCACCCGACAAACGCGAGAATCAGCGAGATGGCGAAGAAGACCTTCTGCGGCGGCCAGTCGCGCGGCAGGGCGGCACTCATCGCGAGCCAGACCGGGATCGTGGGCAGCGACTGCAGCAGCTCGATGAGGCGCTGGATGCCGAGGTCGAGCCATCCGCCGGCGTACCCCGAGATCCCGCCGAGGAGCGCGCCTAGGACCACGCTGAGCGCGACGGCGGCAAGGCCGACGGTCATCGACGTCCGCGTCGCGTGCATGAGGCGGGACCATTGGTCGCGGCCGAGGCGGTCCGTGCCCAGGAGGTGCGCGCCGCTGTCGGCGCCCGCGGCCGCCGGGCCCGCGGTGACCAGATGAAGATTGGTTCTGACGAGCCCGAGGATGCGGTACGGGTAGCCCTGCGCGAACAGATGCAGTGGAATGCGCCGGGCCGCGTCGACGCGCCACTCCATGCGCAGCGTCACCGGATTGCGCCGGCCCGTCACCACCGGGACGGACACACCGGTCCCGCCGGTGAACAGTGCCGGCCACTGCACCGGGATGAATGCGAGGCGGGCGTCCGTCGCCTCGGGATCTTGCGTGCTGAAGAAGTCCGGCACCAGGACGACCACGTAGAAGACCGCCAGCACGGCGGCGCTCGCCATCGCCAGCCGGTGGCGGCGGAAGCGCCACCAGATGAGCGTCCAGTTGGAGGCGAGCGAGACGCGGTCTTCGGCCGCGGCCCCGGCGCTCGCCGGGGGGCCCGCGGCGGCCGGGGGCGCCGCCGGGAGCGCCGCGTCCGGGAGGCCGACCGCGTCGATCCGCTCCGCCATCTTCAGCGCTCCATGCGGATGCGCGGATCCACCCACGCGAGCAGCAGATCCGAGATGAGCGTGCCGATCACCGTGAAGAAACAGTAGATCATGAGTACGCTGCCGGCGAGGTACATGTCCTGGCTGATCAGGGCGTGCAGCAGCAGCGGCCCGATGTTCGGCAGGTTCATCACCGTCGCGACGATCAGGCTGCCGGAGAACAACTGCGGCAGGTACCAGCCGATCGTGCTGACGAGCGGGTTGATCGCGACGCGGACCGGGTACTTGAACACCAGCCGCCACTCCGGGAGCCCCTTGGCGCGCGCCGTCACGACGTACGGCTTGTGCAGCTCGTCGAGGAGATTCGCGCGCATGATCCGCGTCAGGCGCGCAGTGCCGGCCAGCCCGAGCACCAGAGTGGGCAGCCAGATGTGCTTCAGCAAATCCGCCGCGCGGGCGGCGCTCCACGGCGCCTGCACGTACTCCGGCGAGAACAGCCCCGTCACGCTCAGCCCGAACCACGCGAACGCGATCCACATCAGCACGAGGGCCAGCATGAAGTTGGGCACCGCGACGCCGACGTAGTTGAGCACGGTCAGCAGGTAGTCGAGCGCCGAGTGCGGATGCGTCGCGGAGTAGATCCCGGCGGGAATGGCGAGCACCCACGTCAGCACGAACGAGAAGAGCGCGAGCAGGACCGTGAGCAGCAGATACTGCTGAATCAACTCGGCGTTGGGCCGCTGGTACTCCAGCGAGAGCCCCAGGTTGCCGTGGAGCAGGCCGTTGACCCACAAGAAATAGCGCACGTGGAAGGGCTGATCGAGGCCGAACTGCCGGCGCAGCGCTTCCACCTGCGCCGCGTCGATCGACGAGCCGGACGAGGCCAGGGTGGCGACGTAACTCGCGAGAAAGCCGCCCGGCGGCGCCTGCACCAGCGCGAAGACGACGATCGAGAACACAACGAGCAGGAACGGCAGCAGGACCAGGCGCTGGAGCACGAAGCGCAGCATCGCAGGCCGCCCGGACGAGCGGGGCCGGCGGCGCACATCGCCGCCGGCCCCGCGAGACTATCTCCCTCGGATCATCGGAAGAAGAACTGTTCGGTCCGCGCGTTGCCCGGCGTCCGTAGCGGCCAGTCCTTGCCGAGCTTCGCCGGCACGTTGTGCATGTGGACGTTGACCACCACGACGCCCTGGTCCATCGGCGTGAGGCCGACCGTTCCGATCTCGAACATGTTGTCGACCCACGTCTTAAAAATTTCCTGGCCGTCCATCGCCTGGTGGCGCGGGTCGTCCTGCTTGGCCTTGTCGATCAACTCCACGAGGTGCTTGACCGCCGCGGGCGGCTCCATCCCCTCCTTGCCGCCGGTGTCGTACCACTGCTTCCACAGCGGGCCGGTCGTGATGTTGCCGTAAATGATCGTGCGCGGATCGAACTTGGGCGTCCCGGTGAAGGGGAACCCCGCGGTGTCCTCGTTCCAGATCTCCGCCTGCAGGTCGTTGGCCTGGCGCATCTGGAAGTGCAGCGACCGCTCGCGCACCTGCACGATGGCCTTGATGCCGACCCGTTCCCAGTCCTTGGCGATCAGCTGCGCGACATCCGGCCACGGGCCGAACACGGGCACCACCGAGATTTCGACCGTGGCGCGCCGGGTGGTGCCCGGGTAGAGGCGGAAGCCGTCCGCGTCCTTCTTGTCGAGACCGATCCGGTCGAGGATCCGGTTCGCCTCGTCGGGCCGGTACTCCGTGTATTTGTGGGCGTAGACGTCGCCCGGATAGTACGGCGACCACGGGGCGGCGACCGGCTGCCGCGCCTCGCCCAGGCCGAGGAACGCCGATTCCTTGATTTCGTTGCGGTTGATGGCGTAGGACATCGCGATGCGGAAATCACGGTTCCGCAACAGGCGCCCGAGATCCGCGTCCTTCGTGTACGTTTCGTTGAACGTCACGTCGGCATCCGCGCCGCCGAAGCCCTGCCAGAGGATGACCCGGTACTTGCCGTCCTTCTCGTGCTCCTTGAGGACCGGGTAGTTGCCGAGGATGATGTGGCGCTCCTGTTCGTCGAGCTGGCCGGCGATCGCGGCGAGGTTGAGCGATTGGGCGTCCGCGAAGTACTTGAACTGGACGGTGTCGATGTAGGGCAGCTGGTTGCCGGCCCGATCGACGCCGACGTAGTACGGATTACGGCGCAGGACGTACAGCTGGTCGCTCACGCGCGTGGCCGAGACCCACGCGGCCATCACGGGGCGATCCGGGTTCTCCGGCGGATGGGCCTTCGACGCGAAGAGCTCTCCCCACGTCTTGAACTTCGCCGCGGCGACCATCTGGTCGAGCTTCGCCTTGTCCGTGTACTTCGCGTGAAACTGTTTGAGGTAGCGGGCCGGCAGGAAGCACGCGTACTGCCGGTCGCCGCTGTCCTTGTTGGCAAGCTCCATCATGAACGTCGTACTGCGTTCCTTGTAGATCCAGCGCACCGTGATATCGTCCACACGCTGCACGGTGACGGGGCTGCCGTCGTGATTCTTCATCCAGACGGGCAGCGCCGGGGTCAGGTCCTTGTTCAGCAGCACATCGTCGTACCAGAACATGATGTCGTCCGCGGTAAACGGTGAGCCGTCCGACCACCGGGCGCCGCGGCGCAGCTTGACCGTCCACGTCTTGAAATCGGCGGACGGCGTCACGCTCGAAGCGTACTTGGGCTCCACCTTGGTGCCGTCGGGCGAGTAGCGGACGAGCGCGTCGTAGACAATGCGGTGCACGTTGTTGAAATCGCTCGGACCGAGGAAGCCGCGCCGCCACACGCCGCCGTACTGGCCGATGCCCTCCACCGTGTCGACGACGAGCGGGTCCCGCGGCAGACGCTGCTCCACCGGCGGCAGCTTGCCGGCGCGAACGAGCGCGGCCAGCATCGGGGCTTCGTGGTATTTCGCCTGCGCGAGCGCCAGGGTCTGCGCCCGCGGCCACCCTCCCGGCGCCGGCAGCGCGAGGCCCAGGGCGAGCAGGACGATGGCGCACGCCGCGATCCGGTACGGTATCGCTCTCATCGATTCCCTCCGTTCGTCTGATGATCGGCTCTGTCATCGTCGCGGATACCGGCTACGGCGCCGGTCCGAGATCGCGCAGCGCCGCTTGAACCTGGTCGAGCTGCGCCCGTGACGCCGCGTAGCGGGTCCCGCGCCCCTCATGGTGCTCGATCAGCACGAGTTCCACCGGATAGAGCCGCGCGGCCTCCTCGTATTCGCGGCGGGCCCCCTCCCGGTCCCCTGCCAGCCGGAGCGCGTCGCCCAGCCACAGGCGGTAGCGCGGGGCGTAGGGGTCGAGCCGCACCCCGTCGCGCAGCGCCGAGACGGCCTCCGCGTACCGGTGCTGATCTTGAAAGAGGCGCCCCAACTCGACGCGCGGGTAGGCGTCCCACACGTTCTCGGCCATGCCCTGCCGGTAGTAGGCCGCGGCGACGTCGCGCAGCGACGGCCACGGTCCCAGCGCCGTCGTCAGCCGCCGGGTGTACAGGTCGGTCGCGAGGTCGCCGAGGTACACCGGAATGACGCTGTCCAGCGGGTCGAGCGGCAGCGCGGCGAGGAAGGTGTCGACGGCCTCGGGGAAGCGCTGCGCGGCCACGTCGTCCGACGCTTCCGTGTGCAGTATCGTCGCGACGACGGGGGGCACCAGCAGCGGCGGCAGCGCGACGAACACCACGGCGAGCGGCAGCACGAACAGCCGCCGCCCCACCGGCATGGTGGCGCGCCGATCCCGCACGGTATAGGCGGCCACCGCCGCGGCCAGCGCGACCAGCATCGTGAGGTTGGTGATCACATAGAGGTTTTCGTCCGCCAGGCTCATGACCCCGACACCCGCCGCCGCGGCCACCCCCACCCCGAGCCACACACGATCGTCGGCGCCCCCGATGCGGTAGCGCACGGCGGCCCGCCACAGGCCCCAGAGAACCACCGCGGTCAGGATTCCGGCCCCGGCGGCGCCGGTCTCCGCGAGGATCTGCAGGTAATCGTCGTGGGCCGAGGCCGGAACCTTGAGCAGCGCGTACGTCGCGTAGACTCCAGGAGGCCGGTACGCCGAGTACACGACATTAAAGGTACCGAGGCCCGTGCCCCAGAGCCGGTGGTCGGCCCAGACTCGCCGGGCCGTCCCCCAGATGAACCGGCGGCTCGTCACCGTGTCCTCCTGCGCGGGCGCAAGGCTCTCCGCGCGCAGTCCGACCGCCGGAAGCCGCGCCACCGCGACGCCCGCCGTGATCATCACGAGCAGCACGACCCAGCGCGCCCGCCGGCGGACCGGAATGAGGACGGCCGCGGCGATGAGGAGAAACGCCGTGAGCCCGGCGTACCCGCCCCGCGAGTAGGTCAGCATGAGCGCGAGCACCTGCGCCACCAACGCCGCGCCCACGACCGGGCGCAGATAGACCGGCAGCGTCATGCCGAGGATGGCCGCCCCGGCGATGCCCAGCAGGAGAAAGCCGGCGAGCACGTTCGGGCTGCCGAGCGTGCCGTACACGCGCGTGTGGATGATGTCGGCGAAGGACGGACTCAGCCAGTACGCCGGCGTGGCGAGGCCCGCGGCATATTGGCCCAAGCCCTGGGCCGCTTGCCAGCAGGCGATGCCCACAAGGCCCGCCAGAAACACCTGGGTTTTGATCCCGTCGGTCAAGACCATCAAAAGCGCCAGCGTCAGCATCGCGACGGCGATCAGAAAAAACAGTTCTTCGCGGGTCGAGTAGAGGTTCGTCGTATGCGCGATGGCGAACAGCCCGACGGCCCCCACCGCGGCGAGCCCGGCGAGCGGCGCGCCGGGCAGCGGGCGCGCGCCCAACAGCCACCGTACCCCGGCGGCCCCGGCGATCGCGAGACAGACCTGTTCGAAAATGAGGAGCGGGATGCGGTGCGCGAGAAAGCCCGCCGCGGGCATGAACGTCAATCCCGTCGACGCGCTCCACCCGAGCAGGACCAGGGCCGCGAACAGGATGATCCAATCGAGGACTTCCGCGATCGCCGCGTGAAAGGGCGGCGGGGACCCCGCCGCGCGCGGCGCCGCCCCTGTCGCCCCCGCCCTGTCAGTCTTTTGGCCGGCCCGCGGACCCGGCCGCACGTCTTCCGTCAGCGGGCGAGCCATCCGCCGTCTACGACCAGCAGGTGCCCATGCACGTAGTCGGACGCCCGGGACGCCAGAAACACGGCGGCCCCGGCGAGGTCCTCGGGCCGCCCCCACCGCCCCGCCGGGATCCGCGTCAGAATGGCCGCGTTTCGCTCCGTATCGTCGCGCAGCGACCGGGTTAGATCCGTCTCGATGTACCCGGGGGCGATGGCGTTGACGTTGACGCCGCGGGGCGCCCATTCATTCGCCAGCAGTTTCGTCAGCTGCCCCAGCGCGCCTTTGCTCGCGGTGTAGGCGGCGATCTGGATGCCGCCTTGGAAACTCATGAGCGACGCGATGTTGATGATCTTCCCGCGGCCGCGCGGCAGCATGTCGCGCGCGGCGTCCCGGCAGAGCGAAAAGACGGCGTGCAGATTCACCTGCAGCACACGGTGCCAGTCATCCGCCGTGACATCGAGCGCCGGTCCCCGGGTGGCGGTCCCTGCGTTGTTGACGAGAATGTCGACGCGGCCGAACGACTTGACGGCCTTCGGGATCACCCGGTCCACCTGCGCGGGGTCGGACAGATCGGCCGCGATGGGGAAGCAGCGCCGGCCGAGGCGCTCGATCTCCGCGGCGAGGCCTTCCGCCGCCGTGCGGCCGACCGCGGCCACATCCGCGCCCGCCCGCGCCAGTCCCATCGCGAGGCCACGCCCAATGCCCCGGCCGGCGCCGGTGACGACGGCGACCTGGCCGCTGAGGTCGAACCATTCGGCCGCGCCCACGCGTAAGAAGGTTCGGACCATTCCACGACGGTCCTCCGCACGCTGGGGCCGTGCTCGAGCGGGTATGATACGATCCTGAGAGACGATGCAGAAGAGTCCCGCCTGATGCGCCGCCCGAAGGCGAGCGCGGCCCTGCCCCTGCGAGGACGCGCGGCCGGGATCGCGGTGCTCGTCGCCGTGACCCTCGCCGCCGCCGCGGGAGGCCCGAGGTACGGGGACGGACGCCCGATGGCGGGTCCGCCGTCCGCGGAGGCGGCCGGTCCGGTCACCCTCGAGTTCTGGACGATCTCGCTGCAGCCGTTCTTCACGAAATTCATCAACGGCCTCATCGACGGCTACCAGCGCGCGCATCCCGGCGTTCGGATCCGCTGGATCGATGTGCAGCCGCAGGCGCTCGATCAGAAGCTGCTCTCCGCGATCGCGGGCGGCGTGGCCCCGGACGTCGTCAACCTCAACACGGAGACGACGCTGCGTCTCGCCCAGGAGCGCGCGCTGCTCGATATGGACGGCGCGGTGCCGGCCGACGCGCGGGCCCGCTACTTCCCGAACATCTGGGCCTCCCTGCGCCTGGACGGACGCGCCTACGGCGTGCCGTGGTACGTCACCCCGGATGTGCTCGCCTACAACCAAGCGCTGTTCGCGAAGGCGGGTCTCAACCCCGCGCATCCGCCCGCCACGACCGACGACCTCATCCGGGCGGCGGTTGTCGTGAAGAAAAAGACGGGCGTATACGGCTTCATGCCCAACGTCGACGGCATCCGGTTCCTCAAAGTCTTTCAGGAAGAAGGCCTCCCCGTGCTGAGCCCCGACCGGCGCCGGGCGGTGTTCGACACCCCGTCGCACGTGGCGCTGCTGGCGCGCTACGTCGACCTCTTGAAGCACGACGAGTTTCCGGACGACACCCTGCGGCGGGGCTATCTCGGCGCCACGGAGCGGTACGGCGGCGGCCAGCTCGCGATGCTGACCACCGGTCCGCAGTTCCTGCTGCGTGTGCGCACGGACAACCCCGACGTCTACCGCGCCACCGCTGTGGCGTCGGCGCCGCTTGGCCGCGGGCGCGTGCTCGACTTGCCGACAATGGACCTCGCCGTGCCGGTGTCGAGCCGCCATCACGATGAGGCCGTCGCCTTTGCACTCTACGTCACGGACGACGCCAACCAGCTCGCATTTTCCAAGCAGGTGGACATCTTCCCCTCGACGCGTGCCGCCGCGGCGGACTCGTACTTTACGAAGGCTGGAACGAGCCCGGAGGACCGCGCGCGCGTCGTGGCCGCGCGGGAGCTGGGCACGGCGAAGGATCTCACGGTGGTCGTGCCCCACAGCGACGACTTGTACCGGGTGTTTCGCGAAGCGATTGAAAGCGCGTTCTACGGCAAGATGAACCCGGCGCAGGCGCTGCAGTGGGCCGTCCGCGAGTGGAACAAGCGGCTCTGACGCCGGGCCCTCCGGACCTTCGGCCGCGCCGGACGGCCGCGGCCGAGCGCCCCCGCGAAGGGACACCCCCGCGGTCCCTCACCCCGCGGCGGCCGGACGCCGTCGGATGGCGCCGGGGCGCGCTCGGCCGCGCCACCGTCGCCTATCTCTTCCTTGCACCCGCGCTGGTGCTGCTGGCGGTCTTCACCTTCTACCCCGTCGTCTTCGGTACGGCGCTCAGCCTCTTCGACTACAACGTCATCTCGCCACCGCGCTACGTCGGCGTCTCACAGTTCGCAGCGCTGTGGCAGGACCGCTACTTCTGGACGGCGCTGCGCAACAGCGGCGTCTACCTCGCGGTCGTCCCGGCGCTCCAGCTGTCCGCGATCGTGCTGGCGCTGTGGGTGCGGCGGCCGCTGCGGGGCATCGCGTGGTTCCGGGTCGCGTACTACGTGCCGGTCGTCACCTCGATCGTCGTGGTGGGGCTGATGTGGCGCTGGCTGTACGACGAAGCCGGGCTCCTAAACTACGTGCTGCTGCGCCTGCACCTGATCGGCACGCCGATCCACTGGCTCAGCGACCCCGGGATCGCGCTGTACGCCGTGATGCTCGTGACATGGTGGAAGGGCCTCGGGTACTACATGGTCATCTACCTGGCCGGCCTCGAGGCGATCCCGTCGTACTACGACGAGGCCGCCGCCCTCGACGGCGCGGGGCCGGCCGCGCGCCTGTTCCACGTGACGATTCCGCTCCTGCGACCGAGCATTCTGCTCGCGAGCACGATTTCGATTCTCGCGGCCCTGCGGGTCTTCGAAGAAGTTTACGTGATGACAGGAGGCGGGCCGATCTTCTCGACGTACACGATCTTCTACTATATGTTCGATCAGGCGTTCAACTCGCTGCATCTCGGCTACGCGGCGGCGATCGGCGTCGTGCTCGCGGCGATCACGGCCCTGTTCTCCGCCGTGAACTTCCGGCTGATGCGGCAGGGAGGTCTTTCCTATTATTAGGCCCGCCCGGCCCCGATCCGTCCGCCGCGCCGGCGAGACGGCCGGCATGTACGCGCTGCTCTGCGCGCTCGCCGTGGTCACGGTATTCCCGTTTCTGTGGCTGCTCGCGACGGCGCTCGGCTCGCGCGGCGCCGTGTTCGCGTTCCCGCCCGCGCTGGTGCCCCACCCCGCCACGCTCGCCAACTTCGCCGGCGTCTGGCGGACGATGCCCGTCGGCCGGTTCTTCGTCAACACGATCTACATCACGGGCATGGGGATTGTGCTCACGCTGCTCGTGAGCGCGCTCGCCGGGTATCCGCTCGCCCGGATGCGGTTTCCGGGCCGCGACCAGATCTTCTACGCGATCGTCGCGAGCCTGATGCTCCCCCAGCACGTCGGCCTGATCCTAAACTTCGTCACGATGATGCGCCTGCATCTGGTGGACACGTACGCGGCGGTGTACCTGCCGAGCCTCGCCAGCGTCTTCGGGATCTTCCTGCTCCGGCAGGCGTACCTGGTCGTGCCGGCGGAGATCGAGGACGCGGCCCGGATCGACGGCGCCGGCGAACTGCGCCTGTGGGCGCAGGTGATGCTGCCGCTCGTCGCGCCGGCGCTCGCGACGCTCGCGATCGTGGAATTCTCGGCCTACTGGAACTCGTTTCTCTGGCCGCTCATCGTGCTGAAGTCGCCGGATCGCTACCCGCTCGCGGTCGGCCTGCTGTACCTGTCGGGCCTGTTCGCACACAACACGCGCTACGTCGCGGCGGGCGCCGTGCTCATGACGGTCCCGGTCATTGCCGTGTTCGTGGCGCTGCAGCGGTACTTTCTGCGGGGGATCATGCTCGGCGCGGTCAAGTGAGCCGCACGCGTCCATGAAGATCGCGTTTCTGCCGCTCGACGAACGGCCGGTGACACGGGACGCCTTCCTCCGGCTCGCCGCGATCGCCGGCGCGGAGGTGGTCACGCCCGCGCGCGAGCGGTTGGGCGAACTCAAGCGGCCGGCGGACGTCGAGGCGCTCTGGGGCTGGCTCGGGGATCTGGGCGCGGACGCGGACCTCGTGATCGCGTCGACGGAACTGCTCATCTACGGCGGGTTGGTGCCGTCCCGGGTCGGCCGCGAACCGCTCGACCGGTGCCTCGCGCTGGCCGACCGGTGGCGCGAGACCCGCCGCGCGGCGCCGCGCCGCCCGATCTTCCTATCCGCGAGCAATCTGCGCCTGCCGAACAGCGACGATGCGACCGAGGAACCGGACTACTGGGTGGAGTACGGCCGGCAGATCTTCGCGCACAGTTTTCACGAGGACCGCTACGAGGCCACCGGCGATGCGGCATCGCGCGAGCGCGCCGCGGCGGCGGCCGCGGCGGTGCCGGGGCCGGTGCTGGCCGATGTGCGCTGGCGCCGAGCGCGTAACCTCGCGGTCCTCCGGCGCCTCATCGAGTTCGCGGCGGCGGGCGTGTTCGACGGACTGCTCATCGGCCAGGACGACGCCGCGGAGTACGGCTGGACCCGGCGCGATCTGCGAGCCGTGAGCGCCGCGGTGGCGGAGCACCGCGCCGGAGGCCGGGCGTGGGTGACCTACGGGACGGACGAACTGACCGCCCGCCTCCTTGCGCGCGACGTCGTGACCCGGCGCGCCGGGGCGACGCCGGACGGTGAACCCCCGCGCGTACGGGTCACCTACTCGTCGCCGGCGCACCGGGCCGTGATCCCGCGATACGAAGGCCAGGCGCTCGATCTGACCGTGACCTCCCACATCGAGACCGCCGGCTGCCGGCGTGTCGACGGGGCCGCGGAGTTGTGCCTGCTCGTGCACAACTCGCCCGGCGAGCAGCGGGAAGCCCCGGAGCAGGCCTCCTACCCGAGCTCGCAGCTCGACGGCTTCTTTGCGGCACTCGACGAGGCACGGGCGGCCGGCATCCCGTGCGCGCTCGCCGATGTCCGGTACAGCAACGGCGCCGACCGGGTGCTCGTGGACCGGGTGCTCGCGGGGCCCCGCGCCTCCGGGCTGTCCGCGTACGGCGGCTGGAACACCGCCAGCAATACGCTCGGGATGGCCCTCGCGCAGGGGCTGCTGTCGGGACCCGGCGCCGCTGGCGGCGCGGCCGGCGAGCGGGCCAACCGGGACTTCACGATCTTGCGGCTGCTCGACGATTGGGGCTATCAGGCGATTGTGCGCCAGCGCCTTGCGGCGGAGATTCTGCCGCGCTTCCCCGGTGCCGGCGCCTCCGACGTCGGTCCGGCGTACTCCGCCTGCGCCGAGGCGGCGCGCACATGGCTCGAGGCCGCCTGCGTGCCGCCGGTCGCCTCCTCGTTCCGCGTCCCGATCGCGATCGGGCGGGTCGGTTTTCCCTGGAACCGCCTGTTCCACGTCGCGCTGGATCTCCGCATCGGGTGAGCGCCCCGTTCGAACTGCGTCCGTTCGACCCCGCGCGCGCCGGCGAGATCGTGGCGGTCTGGAACGCGGCGGCGGGCGGGCCGTTCCCGCTGCGCGAGGCGCTGTTTTTGCAGAACACGGTGCAGGACCCGCATTTCGATCCCGCCGGGGCGGTCATCGCGTGCGAGCCGTCCACGGGACGCGTGGTCGGGTGCGGTATTGCCAAGGTGGCGCGCGTGCCGCTGGGCGCCGACGGGCTGCGTCCGGACCGCGGATGGCTGAGTTTCGTCGTCGTGCATCCGGATCAGCAGCGCCGCGGCCTCGGGACCGCGCTGCTCCGTGCCGGGGAAGCGTTCCTGCGCGCCAAGGAGCGGCCGGCCGCGATGCTCGGCAGCGACCCGGCGCACTTCTTCCCCGGGGTCCCCGACGACACCGACGCCTCGGGGTTCTTCGAAGCGCAGGGCTATGCGTTGCGTGGCGAGGCCTACGATCTGTGCCGGTCCTTGCGCGGCTACCGGACGCCGCCCGCGGTCGCGGAGGCGCTGCGGGACAACGCCGGCGTCGACATCCGGTCGCTCGTGCACGGCGAAGAGGCGGCCCTGCTGGCGTTTCTCGACGCGACGTTCCCGGGCCGGTGGCGGTACACGATCGGGCGGTTCCTGGACGGCGGGGGCCCGATCGGCGACATCGTGGGCGCCGTGCGCGGCGGCACAGTCTCTGGGTTCGCGCAGCTCTTTCACCCGGCCTCGCGGTGGATCGGTCCAAGCGTCGCGTGGGGAACGCCCGGCGCCGGACCCGACGCGCGGACCGGAGGGCTCGGGCCGATGGGCCTTTCCTCCGCGCTCCGCGGCCGGGGCCTCGGCCTGGCGCTCGTCGACCGCGCGATCGTCCATCTCGCGGCCCTGGGCGTGGACGACATGGTGATCGACTGGACGATCCTGCTCGAATTCTATGGGAGACTCGGCTTCACGCCGTGCCGGCGCTACCGTCACAGCGAGCGATCGTTGTGACGCTGCCTGCGCCGGCGCCTCGGGCGCCAAGACTTCGCACCGGTCCGGCGAATGTCACTCGCTGTCGCTCGCAGCATGATGGCCGAAGCCGAGAATCGTTGAACCGGCCGTGATGGGGGGCGCGTGGTGACGCCGTCTGATCTCGTGGGCGAGTTGTTCATGGTGGACTTCACCGGCCTTGAGCCGTCGGCGGAGATCGTGCGCCTCGTCCGCGACGGCGTCGGCGGCGTCGTGCTGTTCGACAAGAACGTCGCCGAGCCGGCGCAAATCGCCTCGCTGACAAACGCCCTCCAGCGGATCGCCGCGGACGCCGGCCGCCCGCCGCTGCTCATCAGCATGGATCAGGAAGGCGGTCCCGTCGTGCGCCTGCGCGCCGGCGCGACGCATTTTCCGAGCGCGATGGCGTTCGGCGCGGCCGGCAGCGAAGCCCTCGTCGCTTCCGCGGCCGGGATCACCGCGCGGGAACTCCGCGCCGTCGGTGTCCAGATGAACTTCGCGCCCGTTCTCGACGTGAACACCAATCCCCTCAACCCGGTGATCGGGGTGCGCTCTTACGGCGAAGACCCTGAGCGCGTGGGCCGTCTCGGCACCGCGGCCGTGCGCGCGCTCGAGGTGTCCGGCGTCGCGGCGACGGTCAAGCACTTTCCCGGGCACGGCGACACATCGGTGGACTCGCATCTCGGCCTGCCCGTGGTGGAGCACGATCTCCGCCACCTGGACCGGATGGAATTGGCGCCGTACCGCCCGGTCATCGCGGCGGGCTGCGCCGCCGTGATGACGGCCCACATCATCTTTCGCGCGCTCGACCCCGAGCGACCCGCGACCGTCTCGCCCGCCGTGCTGGGCTTCCTCCGTGAGCGGCTGGGCTTCACCGGGGTCCTGGTCACAGATTCGATGGCGATGGATGCGATTACGGGGTACGCGTCCCGGGGGGAAGCGGCCGTGCAGGCGGTGCTGGCGGGCGCCGATATCATCCTCGCGTGCGGCGCGCACGAGGCGCAGCAGGAAGCGCTCCACGCCGTGCGCGCGGCCGCATCGCACGGACGCATCCCGCCCGGCCGGATCGAAGACGCCGCCGCGCGCGTCCGCGCGCTGAAAGAGCGGTTCAAAGTCGGTGAGCGCGCGATCGTCCCCGTCGACGAGATCCCGCGCCGCGTCGGGGTACCGGCGCATCAGGTGGTCGCGGACCGCGCCGGGGAAGCCGCGGTGACTCTGGTCCGCGACCCGGAGCGCCTGCTCGCGCTGGGTCCCGGTCCGGTCGAGGTGGTGGACGGGGCCGCGGGCGAGGCCACGGCCGTGCGCCTCGCGGATGCGCTGCGCGCGGCGGGGCGCGACGCGGTGACGGTACCGGCCGAGGGACTCGCGCCGGACCGCGGTGCGGTCCGCGTCGTGCCGGTGGGCCATCCGCGGCGCGACACGCCGGAGACGCGGGCCGCCGCGGCGCGCGTCGCGCATGCCGCGGCGGCCGCGGGTCCGCTCATCGCCGTCGCCACGGGCGCCCCGTACGTGCTTACCGAGGTGCCCGGGCGCGCGACGTGTCTTGCCGTCTACGGCGACGACCCGGCCTCGCTCCGCGCGGCGGCGCGGGCGCTTGCCGGGCTCATCACGCCGCAGGGCGTGCTCCCCGTAGCGCTCTCCTGACCGGACCGTGATCCGGCGCGGTGCCCCACATCGCGCCCCGATCGTGGGTATAACCTGAACAACCGCTCAGCGGCAGTGTCTTATCAATGTCCGAGATCGATGCATTGACTCATGCGGTGCCGAGCCTGATCACGCGCGCACTCAGCCGCGCGGCCACGCTCGACAGCCCAAGCCGCGTCGCGAGCCGCAGGGCCTCGCCGGCGGCCGCGAGCGCGCCCGCGAGATCCCCAGCGCGCGTGCGAATCTTGGCGGCTTCCTCGAGGACGTGCACGCGGTAGAGGTCGGCCGTCCGCCACGACGCCGCCTCCGCCTCGACCCGCGCCCGCCGGGCCCCCTCCGCCCCGGTGAGACGATAGGCGCGGCTGAGCCGCCGCAACGCCCGCCAGCGGTCGCGGGGCCCCGTCGCCTGCCCCACCGCGCGGTCGAAGCACTGGGCCGCGCGCGCGTGGTCCCCGCGCCGTGCGAGCAGCATGCCGGCGCCTTCCCAGTCGAACGGGACCCGTGACCGCTCGAGATCGCGCAGCGTTCGGATCACCTCGCCGTGGAGAGCGACCATGGCCAGCAGGTCGGCGCGGTTGTGGGCGAGCACCGGTTCGAGCGCCGTCCGATCACCGGAGCGCAGATAGCCGACATAGATGCCGGGGATCAGCCATCCGGGGACGTCGTCGTGCCGTGGAGCGCCGATGACGTGCGCCTCGAGGGTGCTGAGCCGGTGCGTGCCGAGCACCCGGTGCCACAACCGGCGCGCGGGGGTGATTAGATCCGTATGGACCTCGGGCGCGGCAGGCCGCTGCCGGGCCAGGATAAACCGCGATTCGAGAATCGGCCAGTCGAACCGTCGACCGTTGAACGTCACGAGGTGGGGCCGCCCGGCGAGGCGTTCGCCGACCGCCGCGAGCAGGTGCGCCTCTGAGCGAAGGCGCCGCAGCAGAAATTGTTCCGTGACGAGCGTCTCGCCGTCGAGGTACGCGAGGCCGATCAGGAAGGCGTAGGTGCCGGTTCCTCCCGCGAGACCGGTCGTCTCGGTGTCGAGCCAGACCAGGCCGGCCGCGGCCCCCGCGTGCTCGGCCGCGACCCATCCGAGACTCGCCCCGATTTCGACGGCCCCGTGGCGGTGGGCGAAGGCGTACCGGCCGCGCACGATCTCAATACCGTCCGCGGTCTCCGCGCCCGCGGAGGCGGCCGGCCGGCGGGGAGACGGGACGCCGCCGCCGTAGCGCCGCAGGCGCTCCCGGAGGCGCTCGAGCGCCGCGGCGTCAGGCGGGCACACACACGTCGCGCAGCAGCCGCAGCGTCCGCCGCTTCGCGTCCGGGCCGACGGTCAACACGGGGCCGACGCACGATGGGCAGCCCGCCGCGCAGCCGCAATCCTCGATGAGCGCCGCGGCGGCGTCGAGCAGGTCCACGCGCAACGCATACAGGCGTTCCGCCTGCCCGACGCCGCCCGGCACCTGCTCGTAGAGGGTCACAGTCGGCTCGCCGGTGTGCGGGGATCGGATCTCGGCCAGCGCACCGAGGTCGCGCGGATCGCACATGAGGTAGAGCGGCGCGATGTTGTGGAGCGCGTTCGCGACGCCGAGGAGGGCGCCTTGCAGGGCGTCGTTGTCGAGGTCCGCGGCCCGCGCCCGGGGGAAGATCCACCATGCGGCGGTTGTGTGGAGCGTGGTTTCGGGAAGATGGATCGTTCCGAAGCCGACGTTTTCGTGCGTCGACAGGGTCAGCTTCTTGAAGATCGTCGGCCGAAACCGGACGGTGACTTCACCGTGCGCCGCGTTCGTACCGGCCGCCGGGCCTTGGGAGGGGGCGCGCGCGAACTCCTCCAGCACCCGCAGGTCCGTCGCGATCTGCGCATCGGTGTAGTAGTCGACCTCGACGCGCCTGACGTAGGCCTTCCGCTCTTCCCAATCGAGCCGGTCGACATGATATTGCCGGCCGAGGTGGATGTAGATCGCGTCCTCATGCACGAACGCCGGCGCCGCCGCGAGGTCGACCTCGCCGACGACGCGGGGCCGCGGATCGGTCGTATCGATGATGACGACGTTCTCCTGGCTCGCGCTGCGCAGGCTCACCTCCTCGGCCGGGTACGCCTCGGCGACGTAATGCCACGCGTCGTCCTCGTGGTGGAGCACGCGCGCCTCCTCCAGGTAGGCGAGGATCTCCGGCAGCGTGTTCGGCCCGAAGGTCTCGCCGTCGCGGAGCGGTAGTTCGAAGGCCGCGCACTTCAAGTGGCTCGCGAGCACGAGCAGGTTGTCGGGGTTGGTGCGCGCCTCTTCCGCTTCGCGGCGCAGCAGATAGTCGGGATGGCGCACGATGAACTGATCCAGCGCGGCACTCGTCGCGACGAGGACCGCGAGCGCCCGCTCCCGGCGGCGGCCGGCGCGACCCATCTGCTGCCAGGTGCTGGCGATCGTGCCCGGGTAGCCCACCAGGATCGCGGCGCTGAGCTGTCCGATGTCGATGCCCAACTCAAGGGCGTTGGTGGCTGCCACCGCCCGTACCGCGCCGCTGCGGAGTCCGCTTTCAATCCGCCGGCGCTCCGACGGCAGGTAGCCCGCCCGGTATCCGCAGATGGCATCCGATGGGAGAGAGCGGCGTTCGGCGGCGGCCCGCAGATAGGTGGTGAGGAGTTCGGCGGCGAGGCGCGAGCGCGCGAAGAAGATGGTCTGAATGCGTCCGCCCAGCAGCTCGCCGGCCAGCGCGACGGATTCCCGCACCGCGTCCATCCGGATGCCCAGTTGCGCGTTGACGACCGGCGGATTGTAAAAACCGATGACGCGCTCGCCGGACGGCGCGCCGTTGCGGTCGACCACCGCCATCGTCCGCCCGGTCAGCCGCTCGGCGTGTTCCTTCGGGTTGCCGATCGTGGCCGAACAGCAGATGAACTGCGGGGCGCTCCCATAGAAGCGGCAAATGCGTTCGAGCCGCCGCAGCACGTTGGCGAGGTGGGAGCCGAACACGCCGCGATAGTGATGGAGTTCGTCGAGCACGACAAAGCGCAGGTTTTCAAACAGGCGCAGCCACTTGGTGTGGTGCGGCAGAATCGCCGTGTGCAGCATGTCGGGATTCGTTACGACGACGTGTCCGGCCGCGCGGATCGTCCGCCGCGCGTCGGCGGGCGTGTCGCCGTCATAGGTAAACGCGCGGACGTCCGCGCCGAGCAGTCCGATCAGTGTCTGCAGTTCATCGACTTGATCGGCTCCGAGGGCCTTGGTGGGAAAGAGGTACAGCGCCCGCGCCTGCGGGTCGCGCAGGATCGCGTCCAGGACCGGCAGGTTGTAGCACAGCGTCTTACCGGAGGCGGTCGGCGTGACCACGACCGCGTCGGCGGCGCCGCGGACAAGGCCGTACGCCTCCGCCTGGTGACAGTAGAGCCGCGTGATTCCCGTGCGGCTGAGCGCATCGATGAGCCGCGGGTCAAGGCCGGGCGGAAACGGCTCGTACTGCGCCTGGCGTTCCGGAATGGAATGCCATGTCGTGAACTGCGGGGCAAACCGCGGACGTGTGCGCAGCGCTTCGATGATCTGGTCCAATGTCATGCTGCGGCTCCTGCAGGATCGTGATACAAAGGTATGATGAATCGAACTAATGTTCGCTGGACCAGTGAACGAACCCTCTGGCCGGCCGATATGTCTTTATGTCATAATGGCAATATGAAGACGGTAACAGTTGCGGAGTTCAAACGGCGTTTCTCGGAGTTCGTGGCGGATGTCCATTATCACGGACAACGCATCGTCGTCTTACGCCGCCGTACACCCGTCGCTGCGCTCGTGGGCCTCGATGACCTCAAGAGACTGTCCGCGGAGCAGCCGGCCGACGAAGAGCCGCGGCGAGGATTGCTGGGCGCGGTCGGAGCCTGGGCCGACTATGACGGTCTGGATCGATTGATTGAAGATATCTATGCTGCACGAGAGGCTGCTGTAGACAGATCAGTGTCGTTCCCGCCGTAGAATGTAGATGTATTTGTTTGACACCGACACAATAAGCAATCTCATACGGCCGACACCGTCACCGGCGCTCATTCGCCGCTTGGCTGCTGTGCCGCCGGACCGGCAATTTACGACCGCTATTACCGTCGGTGAACTTGCGTACGGCGCGTATCGAAGCAACCGTCCCGAGTACTTTCTTCAACGGCTTGATGAACAGGTGTTCGGGGATGTCACCGTCGTGCCATTCGACGCGGATGCCGCACGAATATATGGCAGGGTGCGGGTAACGTTGGAATGTGAGGGAGCCTCTCTCAACGAACCCGATCTACGGATCGCTGCGATTGCGCTGGCACGTTCGCTTACACTTGTGACCGGCAATACCCGTTACTTTGCCCGTGTCCCGGGCCTTTCTGTTGAGAACTGGCTCGTGGAGCCGCCCGTGTGATCTATCGGGCGATTCTGCGACCGCTGCTGTTCCACATCGACCCTGAAAAGAGTCATGATCTGGCGCTGACCGCGCTCGGCGCGGCCGGACCCGGACTCGCGCGACAGCTGACTCCGGCGGTAGATCCCCGGCTCTCGGTTACGGTCGCCGGACTGCGGTTCCCCACCCCGGTGGGACTTGCGGCCGGCTTCGACAAATCGGCGAGGGCGCTGTGGGCGTGGCCGGCGCTCGGGTTTGGCTTCGTGGAAGTCGGCACGGTCACCGCGCGCCGGCAGCCCGGCAATCCACGACCACGGGTGTTCCGGCTACCCGACGATCGGGCGCTGATTAACCGGCTCGGCTTCAATTCGCCCGGCGCCGACGTCATGGCCCGGCGTCTCGCCGCGCTGCGGCGCCGGCGGCCCTACCCAATCCCGCTCGCCGTCAACATTGGGCGAAGCCGCGCGGCGTCCAACGAAGAGGCCGTTGACGACTACCTGTATTCGTTCGACCGCCTGCAGCCGCACGCGGATTTCATCGTGGTCAATGTGTCATCGCCAAACACGCCGGGACTGAGGCAACTCCAAATGCGGGACGCGATCGTCCCGCTGCTGGAGGCGCTTCGCGGGCGGAACCGGGCGCTCGGTGAGAAGCCCATCTTCGTGAAAATCGCGCCCGATCTGACGGACTGCGACCTCGAAGAGGTGGTCGACGCGATCGGTCATCGTGCACACGGCGTCGTGGCGACGAACACGACGCTCAGGCGCGACGGCCTCGCAAGCCCCGCCCGCGACGAAGCCGGAGGGCTGAGCGGCCGCCCGCTGCACGCCCGGGCCGTGGCTGTCGTGGGCCGTCTGCGACGGCTCACCGAAGGCCGCCTGCCGATCATCGGGGTGGGCGGGATCTTCACCGCCGGCGACGCCTACGCGATGATCACAGCGGGCGCCAGTCTGGTCGAACTCTACACCGGGTTCGTGTACGGCGGTCCCGCCGCGCCGCGCACCGTGGCGCGCGGTCTCGTGGCGCTCCTGGACCGCGACGGGTTTCGGACCCTGACCGATGCGGTCGGGGCCGCCGCCCCCTCTACCGTTTCGTCCGGCCCGCCTCGGTAATCGCCGAGCGCACGCGCTCCGGCGTGAGCGGCATGTCGAGGTGCCGTACACCGAGGTGCGCGAGCGCGTCCACGACGGCGTTGACCACGCACGGCGTCGACCCGATGGTCGCGGCCTCCCCGATACCCTTCGCGCCGAGCGGATTGCGCGGGGTCGGGGTGACGGAGCGCCCGCGCTCGACGCGAGGCAGGTGCACCGCTCTCGGCACCGCGTACTCCGAGAGCGCGGCCGTCAGCATCTGGCCGTTCTCGTCGTAGGCCGCGTATTCCAACAGCGCCTGGGCGGCCCCCTGCGCGACGCCGCCGTGGATCTGTCCGTCGACCAGCAGCGGGTTGATGACGCGGCCGCAGTCGTCCACGCACACGTAGCGCTCGAGCCGCACGCCCCCGGTGTCGGGGTCGACCTCCACCACGCAGACGTGGCTGCCGAACGGGAAGGTCGTGCCCTGCGACTTGAACCGGCTGGTCGCCTCGAGGCCGGGGCTCTGGCTTTCCGGTAGATGTTTGCCGGCGTAGGCGGCCTTGGCGATCTGCGCGAGCGCGACGCCGCGCGCGGGCGCCCCGCGCACGGTCACACCGCCGTCCTCGAGGACGAGATCGGACTTCGCCGCTTCGAGCATGTTGGAGGCGATCCCAAGGATCTGCTCCCGCACCTCGAGGGAGGCGAGATAGACCGCGGATCCGCCGAGCGACATGCTGCGGCTGCCGCTGGTTCCGCCGCCGAACTGCACCATGAGCGTGTCGCCGTGCACGACCGTCACCTGGTCGGGCGTGATGCCGAGGGCGTCGGCGACGATTTGCGCGAACCCCGTCGCGTCGCCCTGGCCGTGGGGGGACGTGCCGGTGATGACCGTGACCGTGGCGTCGGGGTTCATGCGCACGGTGCCGAGCTCCCAGGGCCCGAAGCCGCAGATCTCGACGTAGCTGCTCACGCCGATGCCGAGCCAGCGCCCGTCGCGCCGCGCCTCGGTCTGCCGCTGCCGGAAGCCGCGGTAGTCGGACAGACGCAGCGCTTCGTCGAGCGGCTTGGCGTACTCTCCCGAGTCGTAGGTCGCGCCGGTCAGCGTCTTGTACGGAAACGCGGACGGCGGGATGAAGTTGCGCCGCCGCACGTCGGCGGGGTCGAGTCCGGCCTCGCGCGCCACGAGGTCCATCACGCGTTCCAGGTAGTACGTCGCCTCGGGCCGGCCGGCGCCGCGGTACGCGCCGGTGGGACACGTGTTCGTGTAGAGCGCGAGCAGTTCGCTGTGGATCGCGGGAATCGTGTAGGGGCCTTGGATCATGAGCGGCGTGAGCGTGGGAATGATCGCCGTGAGGTAGATGAGCTCTCCGCCGAGATCGGCCAGCAGCCGCATGCGCAGACCGCGCAGGCGGCCGTCGCGCTCCGCCGCCGCCTCGAGGTCCGCCACCTGCGCGCGGCCGTGGGTCGTGGTGAGCATGTTTTCCCGGCGCGATTCGATCCACTTCACCGGCCGGCTGAGCCGCCGGGCCAGGTGCGCCACGACGACGTCTTCCGGATACGTGTTGAGCTTCGCCCCAAACCCGCCGCCGACGTCCGGGGTAATGACACGGATCCGGCGGGTTTCGAGGCCGAGCGTCTGCCCGATCCCATCCCGGATCGCGTGCGCTTCCTGCGTCGAGGTCCACACGGTAAGGATGCCCTGCCCCATGCTGCCGTCGTACATCGCGACGGTCCCGCGCGGCTCCAAGGACACGGGCGCGAGGCGCTGGTTGACCATGCGCTGCCGCACGTGGACCGGCGCCTGCCGGAACGCCCCGTCGACGTCGCCCTCGTCGAGCACCTGGCGGTAGGCGACGTTTGTGCCGAGCGACTCGTGGACGAAGGGCGCGCCGGCGGCGGCCCGGTCGAGGTCGATCACGGCCGGCAGCGGCCCGTACTCCACGGCGACGCGTTCCGCGGCGTCGCGCGCGCCGTACGGATTGTCCGCCACCACAACGGCGAGCGGCTGGCCCGCGTAGTGCACTTCGCCCGAGGCGAGCGGTTGGTGCGCGACCGTCCGCATGTCGGCCACGGCGAGGACCGGCAGCGGCTTCTGGATCTCGGCGAGATCGGCCGCGGCCATGGCCGCGACCACACCCGGCATCGCGCGGGCGGGGCCGAGATCGATGCGCATAATGCGCGCGTGGGCGTGCGGGCTGCGCACAAATGCCGCGTGCAGCATCCCCGGCATCGTCAGATCATCGACGTACTGTCCTTCGCCGCGGATGAGTTTGGGGTCTTCGATCCGCTTCACACGCGCGCCGACGTACCGGGAGACCGCCACCGGGATCACCGCCTCTGACGGGGGAGTCGTGCCCGGCCGCAGATGGGCTCGCGCGTCCCCCCTTGCGGGGACCTGCGGCCGCGAGACCGTCCCGCGCCGGCCGGGACTGGAGCGTGTGCGCCTTCGACCGGCCGCGCGCCGCACCCTGCACCCGCCGGTCCCGTCACATCCCCGTCACGCCGGCGCCATCTCTCGGCCAAACTTGACCGGGTCCGGCGAACACCTCCCGCGATGCTTCGGGGGGCTTTCGCCGCACCTGCGGGGCACGCCGCGCCGCGCGCGACGTGTGGAACCACACGCGCCGCACACTCGAAAGCCTACAAAGGAACGCGCCACGTTGAAGCGAACGCACGGTGACACATGGACGGCAGGTTGGATCGCGTGGCGGACGTCATGACGCCGGCGCCGGTTTTCGTGTCGGTGCGAGATACGGCCGGGAAGGCGTCCGCCGCGTTCCGGCAGCACCGCCTCCCCGTCATGCCTGTGCTCGACGGCGGGGCACTCGCCGGTGTGCTCGGTCCGCTCGATCTCATGGAAGAACGGCCCTTCCGTCCCGTCTCCGATCTGATGACGCGCGGTGTGGTCGCCGCAACGCCGGATCTGCCGCTGCTGCAGGCTCACGCGCTGCTGGTCTCCCAGGGCCGCGACGCGCTGCCGGTTCTCGACGGCGACCGCGCCGTCGGACACCTGACGCTGTCCGCCGTGCTGCGCGCGGTCAACCAGCAGACCGACCCGCTCACCGGGCTGCCGTGGGCCACGGGGCTGCGGATGTGGGCGGCCGACGCGCTGGCCCGCGGGCGCGAGGTCGCCGTGCTGTTCATCGATCTCGACAACTTCCGTGAAGTCAACAAGACGCTCGGCCACGTCGCCGGCGACGGGGTGCTCCGCAGCGTCGCCGGCCTGCTGCAGCAGTGCACGGATCCGATGACGGATCTCTTGTGCCGGTACGGCGGCGACGAGTTTGCGATTGCGACCACCCGGCCCGACGGTGACGCGGAGGCGCTTGCCGATCGCGTTCAGGAGATTGTCACGGTGCCGGTGGCCGAGACCGACCGGCGTGTGACCGTCACGGTGGGTTTCGCCGGGGGACGCCGCCACGAGGAACGCGGGCCCGGGCATGTCGCCTCCACGGTCGACGATCTGCTCGCGCTGGCCAGCCGCGCCTCCACGCTTGCCAAGAGTTCACCCGAAGGCGCCGCCCGCAGGGCGACGTGGCATTCGGAGGCCGCACCGCCGTCGGAAGCCCGGGTCCAGCTCGTGGACGTGCACCTGGAGTGGCGGGACGGACGGTCGTCCGCGGAGGTCCGGCTCCGCTTGGGGCCCCGGGAGGTCGTCGGGGTCTCGTCGGATCTGATTCTGACGCCGAACGCCGCCCCACGCTTCATGGTCGCGGAAGCCACGCTGCGGGCCCTGCACGGGATTCTCGGCGACCGGCCAGTCTATACCGTGGAAGACGTCCTCGATTCGCTGTCGGCCTCGCACCCGCTGGTCGTCGCCGTGGTGTCGGCCCGGCGCAAAGGGAGCCGGAATCCGGAACGCTACATCGGCGGGGCGACCGCGCGCGACCTTCCGCGCGCGGTCTGCAAGGCTGTACTGGACGCCGTTAACCGTCCCATCGCCCGGGCCCTCGGCGTCCTCTTGGAGACGGCAGCCGCGCCGACCACGCGCTAGCGAACGGCCTCGCCCGGCCGGACGCGCGACCGCGCCTACCCTTCCGCGAGATCCTTATGCGTAATCAGGGCGATCCATCGCGCAAAGGCGTCCAGGTAGGCGCGGACGTGCTTGCGCGTGTCCTCGTCCGTCAGGTGCCCCGCCGCGTCGAATTTCTGCGCCGCGGCGGCGATGACCACCGCGGGCTGCGGCATCACAATCGCGTTGAGGTTGGCGAGAATCGCGCGCAGGTGCATCTGCGCGCGCGCCGTGCCCACGGCGCCCGGGCTGGCGCCGAGCACGCCGACCGGCTTGCCGCGCAGCGCGGCGTCGCCCGGCGGCCGGCTGAGCCAATCGATCGCGTTCTTGAGGACCCCCGGGACCGAGAAGTTGTATTCGGGGGTGACGATGAGCGTGCCGTCGGCGGCGCGCAGGACCGATTTGAGCCGCGTCACCGCGTCGGGAAACGCGGTGCGCTCGACGTCAAAGTTGTAGAGCGGAATGCCGTCGATCTCTTCGACCGCGACGGCGAGCGTGGGGGGCGCGAGTTCGCGCACCGCCTGCGCGAGCGCGCGGTTGTGGGAGCCGCCCCGTAGGCTGCCGGCGAAGACCGCGACCGAAAATGGCGCCGCCATCACATCATCGCGCGGGTCTGTCCGCCGTCGATACAAATCGTCTGCCCCGTGATGTAGCTCGCCGCCTCGGACGCCAGGAAGACCGCCAGCGCGGCGAACTCGCGCGGTTCGCCGTAGCGCCCGAGCGGAATCGCGGCGACACTTTCTTTGACGATGTCCTCGACCGACCGGCCCGTCTCTTTGGCGCGCGCCGCGTCGAGCCAGCGGACGCGGTCCGTGTCGATGCGGCCCGGCGCCAAATTGTTGACGAGGATGTTGTGCGGCGCCAGTTCAAACGACAGCGTTTTCGTGTAGGCGACCACGCCGGACCGGAACACGTTGCTCAAGATGAGCTGCGGGATCGGGACTTTGACCCCCGATGTGATGACCGTGAGGATGCGGCCCCAGCGGTTGGCCCGCATGAGCGGCACCGCGCCGCGGATGAGGCGCACCGCGCTCATCAGGTTCTGGTTGAACGCCTGCTCCCACTGGGCGTCGGTGAGCGTGAGCCCCGACCCGGCCGGCGGGCCGCCGGCGTTCGCCACCAGGATGTCGAGCCGGCCGAATCGCGTCCGCGCCGCCTCCAGCAGGCGGTCCACGCCCGCCGGGGCCGCAACGTCCGCGGTGACCGGTACCACGGTGCGGCGCGTGGCGCCCGCGATTTCATCCGCGGCCCTGGCGATCGCGTCTTCCCGCCGGCTTCCGATGACGACGTCCGCGCCGGCGTCGGCAAAGCCGTGGGCAATGGCCCGGCCTATGCCGGCGCTCGCGCCGGACACAACGGCCACGCGGCCCGACAAATCGATCCGCATCAGCGTTCCTCCCGTCTCTGTCCCGGCGCGCGCCGGACCGGATTAGCGAGTTCTGGAAAGCCGTCGATCCGGCACCCGGCCACGTCGCCGTCCTCGATCACGGCGGCCCCGGGCGTGCCGGTCAGCAGCAGATCCCCCGGCTCCCACTCGAAGACGCGTGAGAAGAACGCCACCAGCATCGCCGGGGCAAAGCGCATGTCCGATACCGTGTTGGAGGCGACCATCTCCCCGCGGCGCAGCGTGCTCACGCGCAGTCCGGCGGGGGACGGGATCTCGTCCGCGGTCGTGATCCAGGGCCCGAGGCTCAGAAACGTCGCGAAGGACTTCGCGCGCGTGAGGAACCGGGGATTGCGCTGCAGGATGTCCTCCGCCGTCATGTCGAGCACGGGCACATAGCCGAACAACACCGAGCCAACGCCGGCCTCCGGGACCTCCGCCGCGCGGCGTCCCAGCACGAGGGCGAGTTCTGCTTCGGCGGTGACCCGCCGCGACTGCGGCGGCAGCACGATCGGATCCTCCGGGCCGATGAGCGTCGTCGCGGGCTTCATGAACGACGCCGGTTCATCGGGGACCGCGACCCCGAGGTCCTGCGCGTGCGCGCGGTAGTTCAGCCCGATGCCCCAGATCTTCGGCGGCCGCCTGAGCGGACAGACGAGCCGCGCGTCCGGCAGCGGCGCCGCCGGGATGCGACCGCCCAGCCGGTCGAGCGCGGCGCGAAAGCGGTCGAGCGCCTCCCCGGCGATGAAGCCGTCGAGCGTCGCGGGGACGCGCACGTCCGCGCCGGCGGCGAGGCGCTCGACATCGTAGATTGCGCCGCCGACCTGCACGGCGGCCCGCTCGGTGTCACCGGCCCGGTAGGAGGCGAACCGCATGGGGGATGCTTGGCCTCCTCGACGGCCGCCTCCTCCGGTCCGGCGCGGGAGGAGTCGGCGTCCGGGGTTGGAAAACCCATGGCGATATCGATTCGTAGAATAATTGCGTGCGACGAGCCATGACATCATCGATCGGACTTCGCCTGTGTGCCGCACTCACGCTGGCCGCGCTGCTCGCCGCCGCGCCGGCGCGGCCCGGCGCCGCGCAGGGGCCGTCCGCGCCCCCGCTGCTGCCGATCGCGGTGACCGGCGGCCCCGCCACGCTCGACACCCTGCGGCTTGCGATTACCACGGCCGCTCGCCTCGCCCTCGGCTACCAAACCTCCTCCGCGGTCGTCACGGTGGCCGACACTCAGCCGCCGCTCGTTCCCCTCGACGCCTCGGCGGCCGAAACGGTGACGGCCGGCCTCACCGTCACCGCGGCCGGCGCGCCGCCCGTGACGCACGTCGTCCGCGTGGCGCTCACAAACGCGATCATCCCCTGGAACGACGCCGAGACGCTCCTTGTGAGCAACAGCCCCGAGACCATCCCGCTCGGGAAAGTGCTGTACACGGGTGCCTTGTCGGCTGCGCAGACCGTCAGGCTGCTGTTCCACCACCAAAACGGCTCGAAGGAACAGCACATGTTCCTCACGGTCACGCTCAGCAATCCGTCCCGCGATCCCGCCGCGGTGTGGGTCCAGGGCGCGATCGGCGGTCCGTCGCAGGACGAGGTGACGCCGGGGCACGACGCGGCCCGGATCTTTCTCGTCGACTATGTCCACCACGCCGGATTTCTCGTCCGGCTGCCGGGCAACACGACGGTCCCGCTGTTCGTCGTGGACCTGCCCCCGCTCGGGATCACGAGCGGGATCATGCAGGCCGGGCTCCTCGACGGCGCGCGCCTGAACGTCCAGGTCGCGGCGCGCCTCGCGACCGAGGCGGATCCGCCGATGATGAGCTATGAACCGGACTTCGACCGCATCCATCAGCGCGGGGCGTTCGTGCGCCCGCAGATCGGGCGGACGGTGGCGTACACGGTCGGAGGCCCGCTGGCCGTGATGGATATCGCCGTGAACGCGGACCTTCTGCACGAGGGCCAGACCGGGACGCTGCTGCAGGGCAACTACGGCGTGGTGTACCGCTTCGATATCAACCTCGACAATCCGACCCCGGCGCCCGCCATCGCCGTGCTCGTCCTGCACGCGGCCGGCGGCCAGGCGCGCGGGACGTTTCTCATCGGCGACCAGGTCGTGGAGAGTCCCCTCGTCCAGCCGTACGCCCCCCAGGTCATCTTCACCCTCCCGCTGCCAGCGCAGACACGGCGCAGCCTTCGCATTTTGACCGTCCCGGAGAGCGGCTCCAACTATCCGGTGAAACTGACGCTGGGCGCGCCGTGACGCCGGCCCCCGCGGCGGCGTGACGTGCCGGCTCCCGCCGTAGGCCCGCGGCATCCGGGCGGCGCGTTCCGCATCGTGCTGAAGGTCGGCACGATCACGCTGACCGGAGGCGGGCCGGTCGTGGACCCGAGCCGCGTCACCGCCGTCGCCGAGGACGTGGCCGCGGCGGTGCGGGCGGGCCGCCAGGTCGTGCTCGTGTCGTCCGGCGCCATCGTCACCGGGGCCGGGCTGCTCGGCCGCCGCCGCCCGCGGCGCCTCGTCGAGAAGCAGGCGCTGTCCGCGGTCGGCCAGCCGGTGCTGATGCAGCAGTACGGAGAGGCCTTCGGCCGGCTCGGGCTGCGGGCCGCGCAGGTGCTCCTGACGCGTGAAGACTTCGCCGACCGCCGTCGCCACGTCAACGCGCGCCACACGCTGCTCGCGTTGCTCGGCGAGGGGATCGTCCCCGTGATCAACGAGAACGACGCCGTCGCCACCGACGAAATCCAGATCGGCGACAACGACACGCTGTCGGCGCTCGTGGCGAGCCTCGTCGGCGCGGACCTCCTGGTGATGCTGTCGGATGTGCCGGGCCTCATGACGGCGGACCCGCGGCGCAACCGCGCGGCCCAACTGGTCCCCACGGTGACGCGCATCGATGCGGAAATCGTCCGCTCGGCGCGGCGGACCGTCACGCCGCAAGGCGTGGGCGGCATGGCCACGAAAATCGACGCCGCACGCATCGCCACGGAGTCGGGGGTCGCCACCGTGGTCACCGGCGGGCCCGTCGACCGGCCGCTCGCCCGCCTGCTGGCGGGCGAGCGGCACGGCACGCTCTTCCTCCCCGCCGGCCGCCTCTCCGGCCGCGGCCGCTGGCTCGCCTTCGGCATGGTCGCGCGCGGCGCGCTCGTCATCGACGACGGCGCCGCCGCGGCGCTGCGGCGCGGTAAGAGCCTCCTGCCGGCCGGGATTGTCCGGATCGAGGGCACGTTCGACGCGGGGGAGGCCGTCGCGATCACGACGGGGCAAGGGCAGGAGCTCGCGCGAGGACTCGTCAACTACTCCAGCGCGCATCTCGCCCGAATCCGCGGCCGGCGGACCTCCGAGATCGCGCGCGTCCTCGGCGACAAGACGTCCGACGAGGCCGTCCATCGCAACAACCTGGTGGTGACGGCGGCACGATGAGCACCGCGGTCGTGGATGTGGCCACGCAGGCGCGCGCCGCGCGCGAGGCATCGCGCGCGCTGCACCACGCCTCCGATGCGGCGCGGCGGGGCGCGCTCGCCGCCATGGCGGCGGCCATCCGATCGAACGTCCCCGCCATCCTCGCGGCCAACGGCGAGGACGTGGAGGCGCTGCGCGACCGCCCGCCGGCCTTTCGGGACCGTCTTGCGCTCACGCCGGAGCGAACCGAGCGCCTCGCGGCCGCGGTCGACGAGATCGCGGCCCTGCCCGACCCGCTCGCGGCGCCGCTTGAGGTGCGCACGCGGCCCAACGGGATGGAGATCAGGCGGGTGCGGGTGCCGATCGGGGTCGTCGCGATGATTTACGAATCGCGCCCGAACGTGACGGTGGACGCCGCGGCCCTGTGCCTGCGCGCCGGCAACGCGGTCATCCTGCGCGGGGGGGCGGAATCGCGCCGTACGGACGAAGCGCTCGGGCAGGCGATCGCGGACGGGCTGCGCGCCGCGGGCCTCCCGGCCGCGGCGGTCACGCTGCTCGCGCGTCGCGACTATGATGCGATCCGCGAACTCGTGCGCCTGGACGGGCTCGTCGACCTGGTGATCCCGCGCGGCGGCCCGCCGCTGATCCGGCTCGTCACCGAGCACGCCCGGATTCCCGTGCTGAAGCACGACCGCGGGGTCACGCACGTGTTCGTGGACCGGGACGCGGATCTCGAGATGGCCGTCCGGATCATCGTCAACGCCAAGACGAACCGGCCGAGCACGTGCAACGCGCTCGAGAAGGTGCTGGTGGACGCGCCGATCGCCCCGCGGGTGGTCCCGCCGCTCGTCGCCGCGCTGGGCGCCGCGGGGGTCGAGGTGCGGGGGGACGCGGAGACCCGGCGGTGGGCCCGCGAGATAGCGGCGGCCGACGACGATGACTGGGACGCGGAGTATCTTGACCTGATCCTTGCGATCCGCGTCGTCGACGGGTTGGACGCGGCGGTCGAGCATATCGGCCGGCACGGCACCGGTCTCGCCGATGCGATCGTCACGCGCGACCGCGGACGCGCGGAGCGCTTCGTGCGCGAAGTGGACAGCGCGGCGGTGCTGGTGAACGCGTCGACGCGCCTCGTGGACGGCGGCGAGTTCGGGCTCGGCGCCGAAGTCGGCATCAGCACCAACCGGCTGCACGCGCGCGGCCCGATGGGGCTCGCGGATCTCACCACGACGAAGTGGATTGTGTGGGGGTCCGGACAGACCCGAGCGTAACGCCCCGCCGCGGCGGGGTCAGAAGGCCCGGACGGCCGGCGGCGTTCCGATCAGCGAGGCGAGGAGTTTCACGCCGAAGTACGCCATCGCCGTCCCGCAGGCGACGTTGATCCATCGATACCATCGCCCGGTGAGAAATCTCCGGCCCCACGCGATCATGACGGCCATGAAGAAGCACCAGGCAAGACACGCCAGCATAAACGCCGCGAAGAAGACCGTCAGCAGCTGCTGACGGGTCGCGCCCAACGCCGCGACCGCCCCGCCGCCCATCCCGAGCCAGAAGGCGATGTTCTGAGGGTTCGACAGCGAGAGCGCGGCGCCGGCGGCAAGATCGCTGCCAGAGGCCGGTGCGTCCGTGACGGGGCCGGCGCTCACCCACGCGTCCCGGAACGCGCGCGCGGCCAGATAGAAGAGCAGCAGCACGCCGAGCGCGGCGAGTCCGGCCGAGACGGGCCGGTACACCGCCAGGTATGCGACGCCCGAGAGCGCCAGCGCCGCCCAGGTGGCGTCGCCGACGAGCGAACCGAGTTCCGTCAGCAGCGCGCCGCCGAAGCCTCGATGGATTCCGCGGCGCAGCGCTTCGGCCATGACGGCGCCGGGCGGCGCGCAGAAGGCGAGTCCGAGGGCAAAGGCCGTCCAGAAGAGCGCGTCCATTTTACCCGTCGGGGACCGGATCCATGCCGCGGGCGACCCGTGCGATCGTGTCGAGGCTCACGTCCAACAGACTCGGGGCGATGAGATCGGCGGCCGAGAAATCCATCGTGCGGGTCAAGTGCGACGGCACGGCGATGCACGGCATGCCCGCGGCCTTGGCCGCGCGCACGCCGGGCTCGCTGTCCTCCAGCGCCACGCATGCCCGCGGGGGAACGGCGAGCCGGGTCGCGGCGAGCAGGTACACGTCGGGCGCGGGTTTTGCGAGGGGGACTTCGTCCCCGCACGCCAGCGCGTCGAAGCGGCCGTCGAGCCGCAGGTCCGACAGCAGATGCCGGACCCGGAGCCGGCGCGACGACGACGCCACCGCGGCGCGGATGCCGCCCGCCGCGAGCCGGTCCAGGAGCGGGATGACGCCGGGAAGCGGCTTCAGGTACTCTCGCTCGAGACGCGCGTGCTCGTCCTGCCACAGCGCCCGCGCGTCGCCGGGGCCCATCAGGCCGCCGGCCTCGCGGAACGGCCGCAGCGGGTCGAATGGGCTGTCGTTGCGGCCGACGTTCCGGAGCCACGACGCAAGCGGGAAGGTCCAGCCGTATCGCGCGTACACCGCCTGCCACGCCAGGTACTCGGGCATCTCCGTATCGACAATGAGGCCGTCGAAGTCGAAGATCACCGCCTGAACCGGCCCCGTCATGGGCCCACGAACGTCTCGGACGCCGCGGGTCCCTGCCAGGCGATCGCACGGCCCCCGATCGTGCCCTGCAAATCTGCGTCTCCGCGCAGCTGCAGAAACGCCTGCGCCGCTTCCGCGGCGCCGGCCTGCGCACCCAATGGACGGCTGCCGAGCGCGTCCCACACCCGTATGGTCAGGAGCACGCTGTCCGGACCGCTCGCCGCCCGCACCATGATCTGCGCCGGCGCCCGCACGCGCCGGCCGCCGGCCGCCGGGCCGGGATGCCAGCCCGTGTAGGTGATCCGCGTGATCGGCAGCGCGGCCATGAGCCCGCCGCGCTCCGTTTGTTCCGCACCCGACGGTGCGGGAAATGCCGGCCGCGCGGGAGCGACGCCGTGTGCGCCCCAGACGAACAGCGTTCCGAATTGGCCGCCTTCCGAGGCCTCACCGCGCGGCAGGTGCACGTTTCCATACACGTACGCACCCGACGTACTTGCGGCCTCGCCCCACTCCCAGGTCACGCCGCGCCACGTTCCCCAGTTGTGGTCGTGGTAGGCCGGGGCGTTCTTGAGTACGAGCGTACCGGCCGCGGTCGTGATCGCGCCGTCCGCGCGTCCGCGGACGATGGGCACGACGTATCCGCTGATCGCCCCGTCCACCCGCACCTCCGTTGGAGGCAGCGTGAACCCGCGGTCCGGCCGGATCCGGAGGTCGACGCGAAGCCGCGGATCGCGCACGGTCACGCGGTATCCCTCCGCGCCGACACGGACGCGGGCCGGTCCGACGCGCTGGTCCGCGGAGACCGTGGAGATGTCAGCGGGGCCGATGCGGGCCGGGAGCACAACATCTTGGAGGGGGACGCCCGGACGGCGGATGCGGGCGATGATCGCCCCTTTGCCGTTCGCGCCGGCGAGTAGCGTAAGATACGCGTACGCGTGGCTCCGCGGGTCGATGACGTTGAAGTAATCCCATTCCGCCCACCCCGCGCGGTCCGGCGACGGAGGGCCGCCCGCCGGCGCCATTTCGCCCGCCGCGGGCGGTTCGTGGAAATGGTCCAGCCGGCCGGCCAGTTCCGGAAGCGGCGGGTCCAGCCACGCACGGTCCGCCGGACTATCAACGCCGCCCGCCACCGCCCGCGCCGCGCGGGCCGCCCGGTCCAGCGACGGAATTCCGGCCGAAGCCGTCGCCGCGACGACGCGCCCGCGGACCCGCACGTAGATGAGCCGGTCGGACAATTGCGGGGCGGCCGCGGCGACGATGGCGTGAAACCGGGGACCGTCCAGGAGGTCCCGCACAATATACCGGGCGTTGGGAATCGTGAGGAAGAGGCCCGTCACGCCGTTCACCTTGATGACCGCGGGATCCACGCCTTCGGGCAGTACGACCACATCTCCGCCGGCCACGAGGTTGCGGTCCCGGGCTTCGTCCAAGAGTGCGTCGCCGACCGAGAGCAGCACGATCATGATGGCCACACCGGTCCCGTACCCGAGGAGCAAGAGGGCCGAGCGCCATGGGCGGTCCACGAGCGCGCGGCGCGCGACGAGCCAGGCCGCGGGGGTCATGCGCCTGCGGCTCCGCGGCGCATCAGATCACGATGCCGTTTCGCATGCGGACCTGACGGTCGGCCAGCGACGCCAAATCCGCGTTGTGCGTCACGACAACCACGGCGCAGCCGTCTTCGGCGGCCCGGCGCAGGACGCCGAAGATGTCGCGGCCGGTGGCCTCGTCGAGTTCGCCGGTCGGTTCATCGGCCAGGAGCAGCGCCGGACGGTTCGCCAGCGCGCGGGCGATCGCGACCCGCTGCATCTCTCCGCCGCTCAACTGCGCGGGCCGGTGACGCGCGCGGCCGGCCAGCCCCATCCGCGCCAGGAGGAGCTGCGCGCGCGCCCGGCGGGTCCCGCCCGGAACGCCCGCTTCCAGCATCGGCAGCATGATGTTCTCTTCGGCCGTCAGCATCGGCAGCAGAAAGAACCGCTGGAAGACAAAGCCCACGTGCCGCAGCCGCAGCCGCGCGAGCGCCGCGTCGTCGAGCGTCTGCGTTGCCCGCCCCAGCAGCGTCACGGTGCCGGTCGTCGGAAGATCGACCCCGCCGAGCAGGTGCAGCAGCGTCGATTTGCCACAGCCGCTCGGGCCGACGACCGAGACCATCTGTCCCTGCTCGATGGCGAAACTGACGCCGCGCAGCGCGTGCACCGTCCCGCCCGGCCCGCGGTAGTCCTTGACGACCGCGTCGGCCGCGGCCACGGGCGCCGCGGTCACGGGCGGCGCGACCTCGGCGCGCTCCGCGCGGCTCATGACAGCACCTCGGCGTGCAGCGTCGCCGCCACCGGCGTCCGCGACGCGACCGCGGCGGGGTACACGCCGGCCACGGTACCGGTCCCGAGCACCAGCGCCACCGTTCGCGCCGCGGCGCCCGGCGTCAGCACGAAGAAATGCAGATCGACCGGGAGGCCCGGCGCCCCGCGCAAGATGGTGTCGAGATAACCCGCGATGACCAGCCCCAGCGCGAAGGTGCCCGGGAGGCTGGCCACGCCGAGCGCGCTCCCTTCCAGCACGACAAGGGCGGCGATCCGCGCGCGGGTGAACCCGATCGCGCGCAGCATCGCGATTTCGCCGAGCCGTTCGCTGACGGAGAGGGCCACGATCGCCGTGATCAGCAGGAACGACACGGCGACGCTGAGTGAGCCGAGGACGAGGGAGAACTGGTTGAAGTATGTGAGGCGCGTCTGGAGCCGCCCCAGGAAGTCCGCGATGCTGAGGGCGTCGACGCGCGGATCGCGGGCACCGATCCAGCGGGTCAGCGCCCCGGCGCGCGACGGATCGCCGAGCCGGACGAGGATGAGAGACGCCGCGCCGGAAGGCCGTCCTTCGAGCGCGCGCAGGTCCGCCGTCGCGATGGCCATGGAGCGCTGCGTGGCCAGGTCGATGTAGAAATCCGCGACCCCGGTCACCCGGAAGGTCCGGGGCGCGGCGACCGGCGCGAGGCCGCGGGACGGTCCCGCCGCCAGTACGAGCGTATCGCCGATGCGGACGCCGTCGAGCCGGACCATGTTGGGATTCACGACCACGGCCGGCAGGCGTCCGCCGGCGCCGCTTCCGGCCGCCGGCGGAAGGTCGCGGCCTTCGAGCAGACCGTAGGCGCCGGTCCCGCCGGCCGGCACCGCGAAGACGAACGCGGGGGTCCGGCGGCCGCGCCGCGCCACAAAGATGTTCGTGCCGACAACCGGCACCGCGGCCGTGACCCCGGGCTGCGCGGCGATCGCCGCGGCCAGGCCGTCCCCGTCCGGGATCATGGCGCCCGGTACAAACGGAAGCGTGCCCTTCGGCACGACGCGGACGGCGAAGCCGACGCGGCTCAGCACCCCGCCGAGGCTTGTCTCAAGGCCGTGGGCCAGCATGGTCATGTCCAGCAGCAGCGCGCCGGTGACGGCGAGACCAAGCAGGACCAGGACGGTGCGGATGGGATTGCGCCCGAGCGTGCGGAGCGCGAGGAACGCCGGCGCGCGCATCCCCTACCGTCCGAGCTGGTCGAGCGGCCGCCGCCGGAGGAGCCGCCAGGCCGTCAGCCCGCCCGCCGCAAGGCCGAGCACCATCGACAACGCCGCCGCGTCGGCGATGAGCCCCCACGTGACGCGCGAAAAGACGAGATTCGTATCGAAGACGCGCCGGTAATAGCCGTTGATCAGAAACGACAGCACGTACGCAAGGCCCACGCCGGCCGCGCTCCCCGCCCCCGCCACCGCGGCCGCGATCGTCAGTACCGCGGCGGCCACGGTCCGGCCGCCGAGACCGACGAGCCGCATGGTGCCGACTTCGCGGCGCATCTCTTCTCCCCGCAGCGTCATGATGGTGACGAGGAACACGCTGCCCGCCAGCACGGCGATCGCGCCGATGGCGCGGTGAAAGCGCGCCACCACTTCGAAGGACGCCGAGTTCCGGCGTGCCAGGTCGGCCGATGTGTACGCGCGAAGCCCCAGCCCCATCGCGGTCACGTCCGCGGCGACCTGCGCGGCCGGCGCCTCCCCGCCCCGGCGCAGGCGGATCACGATGCTGTCCGCGGCATCGCCCGTGCCGGTGAGGGCCTGCAGGTCGGGGAGGTGCAGGCGGATGTCGGCGTCGCGGTCGGCGACTTCCGTCGGATACAGGAGCGGCCGGTAGACCTGCGCGATCCGCACCCGCCGCCACGGTCCTGCCGCGGTCGGCGCAATCTCCACCAGATCTCCCGCCGCGACCCCGAGCGCCTTCGCGGTCCGGTCGCTGACGGCCACGTCCGGGAGCGGCGATGCGGGCGCGGCGCGGATCGGAACGGCGTGCGGACCGGCGGCCGCCACAGCCGCCAACAGCCCACCGAGCAGCACGGCGGCCGCGGCCGGTGTTCGCAGGATCATGTCAGCGCGTCGGGGATCCGGTACGCCGGAGCGGGGTCCACGTCAACGGGGCGAATGCGACTCGGCCGCCTTGAGCGCGGCCGCGAGCCGGTCGTACGTGACACCCAGTTCCTCGGGCAGCACCTTCGTCTCGCCGAGGATCGGCATGAAATTCGTATCGCCGACCCAGCGCGGCACGACATGCGTGTGCAGGTGGGCGGCGATGCCGGCGCCGGCGGCGTGGCCGATGTTCATGCCGATGTTGAACCCTTCCGGCCGGTACACCTCGCGCAGCGCCCGCATCGCCGCGCGCGTGAGATGCGCCATCTCCAGCTGCTCGTCGTCGGTCAGGTCGCCGGGGTCGGCCACGTGCCGGTGCGGCACGACCATGAGGTGCCCCGAGTTGTACGGATACGTGTTGAGGATAACGAACGCGAGGCGGCCCTGCAGGAGGATGCCGCGCTCGCGGTCGTGGCCCTCGCGCGGAAACGCGCAGAAAATGCAGTCCGGCATGGGCGGTCCTTTGATGTACTGCAGCCGCCAGGGCGCCCAGAGATACTTCACCCGGCGCGGCTCCGCCGGAGCTGCTCGAGCGCCTGCTGGGCGGCGGCCTGCTCCGCTTCTTTCTTGCTCTTACCGCGGCCTTCGCCGATGACGCGGCCGCTCACTTCCACCACGGCGACGAAGGCCCGGTTGTGCTCGGGCCCCTCCTGCCCCGTGATGCGGTACCGCGGCAGCCGGCGCTCGCGCTGCTGCACGAGTTCTTGGAGCAGGCTCTTGTAGTCGCCGCCGCCCGGCTCCTCGAGGCGCGAGAGGTCCTCGGCGAACCACCGCGTGACGCAGTGGTGCGCGACGCCGTACCCGGCGTCGACGTACACCGCGCCGACGACGGCTTCGAGCGCGTCGGCGAGCAGGGAGGCGCGCGACCGGCCCCCGCCCTTCTCTTCGCCGCGGCCGAGCAGCATGTAGCGGCCGAGGTCCATGGCCCGGGCGACGCGGGCCAGCGGCCCCTCGCTCACGACCGCGGCGCGCAGGCGGGCCAGGTCGCCTTCGAGCCGCGTCGGGAACAGCCGGTAGAGGTGATCGGCGATGACGAGGTTGAGCACGGCGTCGCCGAGGAACTCCAGGCGCTCGTAGTTGTCGCCGTGGCGGCTGCGGGCGTCCGTACCCACGGAGCCGTGCACCAGCGCGGTGTGCAGCAGGGTCCTGTCGCGAAACCGCACGTCGAGCTGGCGCTCGAGATCGGCCAGTTGCGCGTCGCGGTCGGGGGCGAGCGGTTCGATCACGTCAGGACGGACTCCGCACCACCAGGATCGAGTTGTGCCCACCGAAGCCGAACCCGTTCGACATCGCGGTGACGAGGCGGGCAGGCCGGGGCGTGTTGGGCACGTAGTCCAGATCGCAGTCGGGGTCCGGCGTCTCGTAGTTGATCGTCGGCGGCAGTTTCCCGCGGACGATCGCGAGCGCGCAGGCGATGAGCTCCACGCCCCCGGCGGCGCCGAGCAGGTGCCCCGTCATCGATTTCGTGGAACTGACGGGGATGCGCGGCGCGGCCGCGCCGAAGACGCGCTTGATCGCGAGCGTCTCGAACTTGTCGTTGTACTGCGTGCTTGTACCGTGCGCGTTGATGTAGCCGATCTCGTGCGGCTCGAGGTGCGCGTCCCGCAGTGCGCGCCGCATCGCAAGCGCGGCGCCGTCGCCCTCGGGGTCCGGCTGCGTGATGTGGAAGGCGTCGGCGCTCTGGCCGTAGCCGATCATCTCCGCGTAGATGCGCGCGCCCCGCCGCTCCGCGTGCTCCCAGGCCTCCAGCACGACGATGCCCGCGCCCTCGCCCATCACGAACCCGTCCCGGTGAAGGTCGAAGGGCCGGACGGCCTTCGCCGGGGCGTCGTTGCGGGTGCTGAGCGCCTTCTCCGCGCAGAAGCCCGCGAGACTCAGCGGGGTGATCGCCGCCTCGGTACCGCCGCACAGCATCGCGAGCGCGTCGCCCCGCTGAATGATGCGCATCGCTTCGCCGATCGCGTGACCCCCGGTCGCGCACGCCGACGCGATCGAAAAGTTCGGGCCGCGCGCGCCCGTCAGCATGCTGACGATGCCGGAGGCGCTGTTGTGCATCATCATGGGGACGAAGAAGGGGCTGACCCGCGCGGGGCCGCGCTCCAGGAGCAGCTGGTGCTGCGCCTCCCACGTGATGGCGCCGCCGCTGCCCGTGCCGATCACGACCCCGACGTCGTCCCGCAGCGCCGGCGTGATCGCGAGGCCCGCGTCGTCGAGCGCCATGCGGGAGGCCGCCACGGCGAAGTGCACGCAGCGGTCGTTGCGGCGGACTTCCTTGCGGTCGAGGTAGGCGGCGGGATCGAAGTCGAGGACTTCCGCGGCGAGTTGCGACTCGAACGGCGCCGGATCGAACGCCGTGAGGCGGCGCACACCCGACCGGCCTTCCATCATCGCGTTCCAGAACTCGTCGGCCCCCGTGCCGATGGGGCTCACGACCCCCAGGCCGGTCACGGCCACCCGTGTCTCGGTCATGGCGGTCTGCGCGCGGGTTATTCCGCGGGCGCCTCCACGTGGCTCTCGATGTACTTGACCGCCTCGCCGACCGTAGCGATCTTCTCCGCGTCCTCGTCGGGAATCTCGATGTCGAACTCTTCCTCGAGCGCCATGACGAGCTCGACGACATCCAGGGAGTCGGCGCCGAGGTCCTCCACGAACTTCGACTGCGGCGTCACCTGGGCGGCGTCCACCCCGAGCTGCTCGACCACAATGGCCTTCACCCGGTCAAATGCCGATGCCATCTCACACCTCCTTAGGCCGTGGATCCCATCTTCGCTAGCGCATCACGAGCCCGCCGTCGACGTTCAGCACCTGGCCCGTGATGTACGAGGCGTCTTCGCCGGCCAGGAAGGCCACCGCCGCCGCGACCTCCTCGGGCCGGCCGGTGCGTCCCACCGGAATGTGTTCGACGAAGCGCTCCCGCTGGGCGTCGGTGAGTTTGCCGGTCAGCCCCGCGTCGATATAGCCGGGGGAGACCGCGTTGGCGGTGATGCCGCGCGTGGCCACTTCCCGGGCGACGGCCTTGGTGAATCCGATCACGCCCGCCTTGGCCGCGATGTAGTTCGCCTGTCCGGGGTTCCCAACCTCCGCGACCACCGACGAGATGTTGACGATCCGCCCCCACCGCTGCCGCAGCATCTCGCGCAGCACCGCGCGCGTTAAGTAAAAGACGCCGTGCAGGTTGATCGCGAGGATGTCGTGCCAATCTTCGTCGCGCATGCGGAGCAGCAGGCCGTCGCGCGTGAGCCCCGCGTTGTTCACGACGATGTCGAGGCGGCCGCGCCACGCGTGTGCCGTGTCCGCGCACTGCCGGCACACCTCCGCGTCGGTGAGATCGCCCTGCAGCATCGTGCCCTGCCCGCCGGCGCTCGTGATCTGCCGCAGCACTTCCTCCGCGCCCTGCGCGTTGCGGCCGTAGTGCACGATCACGGCCGCCCCCTCGCGCGCGAGCCGCGTCGCGATCGCGCCGCCGATCCCGCCCGAGGCGCCCGTCACGAGCGCCACGCGGCCGTCCGCGATCACGGCCGCGTCTCTCCCGCGCGCCCGGCCCTTCGGGCGCGCGGCCCGTCCGCCGCGCGCGCCGCGGGCGTCCCCTGCCCGGCCGCGAGCACGGCGAGCGCCTCCTCGCGCGACACCGCGTCCTCGACGTGGCAGACGGCGGCATCGCCCACCGTCCGCCGGATCATGCCGCTCAGCGCGGTGCCCGGTCCGAACTCGGCGAAAATCCGCACCCCGTCCGCGTGCATCCGGCGGACCGACTCCTCCCAGCGCACCGGCGAGGCGACCTGCGCGAGCAGCGCGCGCCGGATCTCATCCGCCGAGCGCACGGGCGCGGCGGAGACGTTGGCCACTACGGGAATGCTGGCGTCCCGGATCGGCAGCCGCTCGAGATCGGCCGCGAGCCGCTCCGCCGCCGGGGCCATTAGGCGTGTGTGGAACGGTGCGCTCACCGCGAGCGGCACGGCGCGCCGGGCGCCGGCGCTCCGCGCGGCGTCGAGCACCGCCCGCACCGCGGCCGTCTCGCCGCCCACCACGACCTGGCCGGGACTGTTGAAGTTGGCCGCTTCCACCACCCCGAGATGCGCGTGCGCGGCGCAGACTTCGCGCACCCGTTCCGCGTCGAGTCCGACCACCGACGCCATCATCGTGTCGAGGCCGTCGCACGCCTGCTGCATGTACTCGCCGCGCCGGCGTACGAGCCGCACCGCATCTTCGAGCGTGACGGCGCCGGCGCAGACGAGCGCGGTGTACTCGCCGAGGCTCAAGCCCGCGGCGCAGGCCGGACGCACCGGCACCGTGGCGAGGCACGCCAGGCTGGCGGTCAGAATCGCCGGCTGCGTGTTCGCGGTCTGCCGCAGCGCGTCTTCGGGCCCCTCCACGCAGAGCCGGTGGAGATCGATGCCGGCGGCGTCGCTGGCGCGCCGGAAGACCTCCCGGGCCTCCGCGAACCCGGCGGCGAGGTCGCCCCCCATCCCGACGTACTGCGCGCCCTGGCCCGGAAAAACTGCCGCGACCCCGGACGCCGTCATGCGCCGCCGCCCCACCGAATCGCGCAGGCGCCCCACGTGTAGCCGGCGCCGAAGGCCACCATCACGCCGACGTCGCCGTCCCGGACGCGGCCGGCGGCCACCGCCTCGTAGAGCGCGACCGGCACCGACGCCGCCGACGTGTTGCCGTACCGCTGGACGTTGATGTAGAACTTGTCGAGCGGCACGCGGAGCCGGTGCGCCGCGGACTGGATGATCCGCAAATTGGCCTGGTGCGGAATCACAAAGTCCACGTCCTCGGCCGCGAGTCCGGCGTTGGCCATCGCCGCCTGCGCGGCTTCCGGGATCGCCCGGACGGCGAACTTGTACACCTCGGGTCCCGCCATTCGGATCGTATGTTCATTGCGCTCCACCGTCTCACCGGACGCCGGCCGGCGGCTGCCTCCGGCCGGCAGATAGAGCATCTCGGCGCCCGCCGTCCCGTCGCCGCCCAGCGCGAACGACAGGAAGCCGTACCCATCGCGGGCCCGCCGCACAACCACCGCGCCCGCGGCATCCCCGAAGAGGATGCAGGTCGAGCGGTCCCGCCAGTCCGTGATCCGCGACAGCGTCTCCGCGCCGACGACGAGCACCGTCTCGGCCTGGCCGGAGACGACGGCGCCGTGCGCCACGCTCAGCGCGTACATGAAACTGGAACACGCGGCGGAGACGTCGAGGCACCCGACGGTGCGCGTACCTAGGCGCTGCTGCAAGAGGCACGCCACGTTCGGAAACACCATGTCCGGCGTTGTCGTCCCGATCACGATGAGGTCCACGTCCGCGGGCGTGAGCCCCGCCGCCGAGAGCGCTTCCCGCGCGGCTCCGCAGGCGAGATCGGATGTCGCCGTCGCCGCGTCCGCGATCCGCCGCTCCCGGATGCCGGTGTGGGACTCGATCCACGCGTCTGTCGTCGCGATCGTGCCCGCGAGTTCGGCATTGGTCAGCACGCGCTCCGGCACGCACCGGCCCAGCCCGACGATGGTCGTGCCCGTCCGCATACGCGGCCTTGCCAGGGCCTCGGATGCCGTTGCGGTGAGCTGCCGGGGCGGCACTAGACGGCGGGGGACCCCTGGGCGACGGCCAGTTCGGCGAGCCGCGCGACGTCCGCCCGGATGGCGTCCACCATCCGCGAGCGAACCGACTCAGCCGCGAGCGCGATGGCGTTCCGGACGGCTCTGGCTTTGGAGCTTCCGTGGCTGACGATGCAGATGCCGTCGACGCCGAGCAGCGGCGCGCCTCCGTACTCGGTATGATCGAGGCGCTGCGCGAGCGCGCGCAGGCGCGGGCGGGCGAGCGCCACGCCGAGGCGCACGAGGAGGCCGCGGCTCAATTCCTCGCGCAGCAGGCTGAAGATGCCGAGCGCGAGCCCCTCGCCGAACTTCAGCACGGCGTTGCCGACGAACCCGTCGCAGACCACCACGTCCACGTCGCCCGCGAACACGCCGCGGCCCTCGACGTTGCCGATGAACCTGAGGCCGGAGCGGCGCAGCAGTTCGGCGGCCCGGATCACGAGCTCGTTGCCTTTGGTGTCCTCTTCGCCATTGCTCAGCAGGCCGACGCGCGGCGCCTGAACCCCCATGACGCGCTGCGCGTACACGCTGCCCATCACCGCGAACTGCAGCAGGTGCTTGGGCCGGCAGTCGACGTTCGCCCCGGCGTCGAGCATGAGGGCGCGGCCGCGCTGCGTGGGCAGCACCGCCGCGATGGCGGGCCGGTCGATCCCTTCGATCGGCCGCAGCGTCAACAGCGCCGCGGTCATAACCGCCCCGGTGTTGCCCGCGCTCACCATCGCGTCGGCGTCGCCGCGGCGGACGAGATCCAGCGCGACCGCGATCGAGGACCGGCGCTTGCGGCGCAGCGCCATCGCGGGGGCCTCCGCCATACCGATGACCTCCGGGGCGTCGACGATGCGGAGCCGGCCGGTCGGCGGTCCGCCGCGCGTTTCCTCGCGGAGCCGGGCTTCGGGGCCGACCAGTACGACCTCGATCCCGAGATCGCGGACGGCCTCCGCGGCGCCCGCGACGATCTCACGCGGCGCGTGGTCGCCCCCCATTGCGTCGAGCGCGACCCGCATCATGCCGTGCTGGGGGGGCCGGCCAGCCTACGCGGTCGCGATGCCCGGCGCCCTGCGAGGACCGGTCGACGGCGCCGGCGGCGCCACGGGACCCGGCATCGGATTACGCGGTTTTCTCTTCTTTGATCTTGATCTGAATCGCCTGGCGGCCGGCGTAGTGTCCGCACGCCGGGCAGACGCGGTGCGGAACCATCCGGGCGTGGCACTGCGGACAATCGACCAGCGTCACCGCGCGCGCGCGAAAGCCGGCGCGCCGGGACGCCGTGCGCGCTTTGCTGAAGCGGCGTTTCGTCAGTCCCATCGTTCACGCTCCCCGACTTCGACTCAGGCCGTTCAGGCGCGCCAGCGCCGCAGCACGTCCAGCCGCGGGTCCACTTCGTCCGCGGCGCATCCGCACGGTCCGTCGTTCAGATCCGCGCCGCACTGCGGACACAGGCCCGGACAGTCGTCGCGGCAGCGCGGCGCGAGTGGCAACGCCAGGATCACGTGCTGGCGGACGACCTCGGTCACGTCGATTATGTCGCCGGCGTCCACCGGGACGAGGAAGTCCCCGGCCGTCAGTTCGCGCTCTTCGCCGGCCGCCGCCGCCGCAGTCTGCGGGCCGCGCGGACCGAAATCCTCCGCCACGTCGACCGTGAGCGGCAGCACGAAACGCTTGAGGCAGGCGCCGCACACGCACGTGGCGACCGCTCGCACCTGTCCGCGCAGTGACACCCCGCCGGCCGTGCCGGTGAGCGTGATGTCTCCTGTCACCGGCTCCGCGAAGACGGTCTCGTCGGCGGGCGCCAGCAGCGGTTCCGCGAACGTGAGCACTCTGACGCCGTCGTGGTCCGCCAGCAGGTCACTCACGTTCACGCGCACGTACGCACCTCACGACATGTGCCCGGCGGTCGACCACGCCGGGCACACGAACACGCGTTCATTATACGGACGCCCGGTTTCCATTGTCAAGGCGGCGCGCTGCGACACATCCTATGTGCCCGCGCTCGCCGTCAGATCGGACGTGCACTGCGGACACCGGCTCGCTTTGAGCGGGACGACGGAGAGGCAGTACGGACACGGCTTCGTCGTCGGCGTCGGCTCGGGCGCCTCGCGGAACCGGTTGACGGTGCGGACGATGAGGAACATCACGAGCGCCACGAGGACGAAATCGATGACGGTGTTGATGAAGATGCCGTAGTTGACCGTCGGCGCCCCGGTGGCCTTCGCGGCGGCGAGCGACGGATACGGACCGCCGCGCAGGGCGACAAACAGGTTCGTGAAATCGAGCCCCGCGAGCAGCAGACCGACTGGCGGCATGATCACGTCGGATACCAGCGACGTGACGACGCGGCCGAACGCCGCGCCGATGACGACGGCGATCGCCAGATCCATGACGTTCCCGCGTGCGATGAAGGCCTTGAACTCGCGGAACAACGGGCCCACCCCCTTCTGGTCCGCCGCGGCGCTTAGGAGCCGGGCGTTCGCGACGAGACCCACGCCGAGGTCGTCAGAAGGCGCCGCGTCTCGGCGCACGCCGTAGGCCCAGGCGTGACATCATCCTGTCCTCGGTCGATTCGGCTTGGGCATCCGCGCGAGCCGCTCTTCCACGCCCGGCGGAATGAGGCCGGTCACGGAACCGCCGAACCCGCTCACCTCCCGGATCAGCGTCGAACTCAGGTAGGCGTACTCGGGACTCGTCATCATGAAGACCGTCTCGATCTCGGGATGCAGCCGTTTGTTCATCGCGGCCATCTTGAGCTCGAACTCGAAATCCTCGTTCGCACGTAGACCGCGCACGATGACGCCCGCGCCGATCGCCGCGGCGAACTCGACCGTGAGGCCTTCGAAGGCGTGGATCTCGATGCCCTCCTGGCCCGACACGGCCGCGCGCAGCATCTCGACGCGGTCCTCCGCCGCGAACATCGGCGCCTTCTCGACGTTGGTAGCCACCGCCACGACGACGCGGCCCCAGAGGCGGCGCGCGCGCACGATGATGTCGAGGTGCCCGTTGTGCACCGGATCGAAACTGCCGGGGTAGAGTGCCGTGACGCGGTCGGGCGTCGTCATGCCTCCTCCGTCCCCTCGCCGTCCGGCCGGCCGCCGGGGGCGTAGAACCACAGCGTGGTCTCACCGTAGCGCGCGGTCCGAATGCGCGCGAGCCCGGGGACCTCACCCGGATCGTCGCGCCAGTGCCCCTCGGCGGCGATAAGGCCGCCGCCGGCAAGGACCCGGGAGGCGGCGAGGCGCCGGAGCGTCCGGGCCGTCAGATCTTGGCCGTACGGCGGGTCGAGGACGATGAGATCGAATTCGGCCGCGTCCCGCTCGAGCGCGGCGATCTCGGCCTCGACCCCGCCGCGGCGCACCTCCGCGGACTCTTGAAACCGCGCCGCCGCCAGATTCGCCCGGATCGCGGCGGCCGCCCGCGCGTCCCGCTCGACGAACACCGCGCGGATCGCTCCCCGGCTCAGCGCTTCGATCCCGAGCGCGCCGGTCCCCGCGAAGAGGTCCAGCACGCGGGCGCCGGCGAGGCGCGGCGCCAGCGAGTTGAACAGCGCGTCCTTGACGCGGTCGGCCGTCGGCCGCACGCCGGTGCGCGGGCCCCGCAGGTGCGTTCCCTTGGCGCGGCCGGCTGTGATCCGCATCAGCCGACCCGCACGTTGTCGACGGGCGCGGCGCCGAATCGCGCCCGCAGCGCCTCGGCCACGGGCCGGGCCGCCGGCTGCCGGAGCGCGGGATCCTTCGCCAACAGCGCCGCGGCGTCCGCGCGGGCGCGTTCCAGCCACTCGCGGTCGCGGACGAGGTCGGCGATGCGGAGCTCGCCCACGCCGTGCTGGCGGAGGGCCGCGCGGCCGGTTTCGCCGAGGAGTTCGCCGATGCCGCGCAGCTCGAGGTCGCGCTGCGCGATCTTGAATCCGTCGGCCGTATCCTGCATCGCCTGGAGCCGCGCGCCGCCGTCGTCGGTCTTCGGGGCCGCGACCAGCACGCAGTAGGATGGGTGCGGACCGCGGCCCACGCGGCCGCGCAGCTGGTGGAGCTGCGACAGGCCGAACCGGTCCGCGTCCTCGATCACCATTATGGTCGCGTTGGGCACGTCGATGCCGACTTCGATGACCGTCGTCGCCACCAGCACGTCGATCTGGCCCGCGCGGAGGTCGCGCATGATCCGGTCGCGCTCGTCCACCTTCATACGGCCGTGCAGGCACTCGACCTTCACGCCGCGGAGGGGTCCCGCGGACAGGCGCGCCGCGAGCCCCGTGGCGGTCTCGGCTTCCAGTTTCTCCGACTCGTCGATGAGCGGGCAGACGATATACGCCTGCCGTCCCTCGCGCACCCGGTCGGCGACCCACGTATAGATCTGCGGCCGGCTGGATCCGCCGCGGACAAGGGTGCGGACCGGCGCGCGGCCGGGGGGCATTTCGTCGAGCACCGAGATGTCGAGGTCCCCGTACAGCGAGAGCGCGAGCGTGCGCGGGATGGGCGTTGCCGTCATGACGAGCACGTCGGGGCGGCTGCCTTTCGTTCTCAGCGCGGCGCGCTGCGCCACGCCGAACCGGTGCTGTTCGTCGACGACGACGAGGCCCAGCCGCGCGAAGCGCACGTCCTCTTCGATGAGCGCGTGCGTGCCGATCACGAGATCCGCGCCGCCGTCCTGGATGAGGTCGAGCGCTTCCCGCCGCGCGGCGCGGGACTGGCCGCCGATCAGCAGCACGGTCGTGAGACCGATCGGGTCGAGCAGCGCCCGCAGCGTAAGGTAGTGCTGGCCGGCGAGGATTTCCGTCGGCGCCATGAGCGCGCCCTGCGCGCTGCCGCCGATGCAGCGCAGGAGCGCCTCCGCGGCCACCACGGTCTTGCCCGATCCGACGTCCCCCTGGAGCAGCCGGTTCATCGGGTGCGGAGCGTTCATGTCGAAGGTGATTTCGTTCACGACGCGGCGCTGCGCCCGGGTCAGGCGGTACGGCAGCCGTGCCTCAAACTGTTCCAGCAGCGAGTCGGCATCGCCGTAGCGGATGTTCTTGGGCTCGCGCTGCCGCGCCTGCCGGTGCCGCAGCAGCAGCGTTTGAAACAGGAGCAGTTCTTCGTAGGCGAGCCGCTGCCGCGCGCTGCGCTGCGCGTCCTCGGTGTCCGGAAAGTGCAGGTCGCGCAGCGCCTGGGGGAGCGGAGGAAACGCGTACCGGTCGCGGAGCTGGCCGGGCAGCCAGTCACGCGCGGCCGGCGCATACTCCTCGAGGGCCCGCATGACGATGGCGCGAAGCGCCCGCTGCGTGAGGCCTTCCGTCGCCGCGTAGACGGGCACGATCCGGCCGGCGTGGAGCGTGTCCTCGCCCGGCTCGAGCACTTCGAATTCGGGGGCAATCATTTGGATCTCGCCGCCCTGCCGTTGCGCGCGGCCGTGGACAATCACGCGTGCCCCCGGCGGCAGCTGCTTGGCGATGTAGCCCTGGTTGTACCAGACGGCGTGCAGCACGCCCGACCCGTCCGTGATCGCGGCTTTGACGATGACGAAGTTGCGCCGGCGCCGCGGCCGGAACGCCTGCGCGCGGCCGACGGTCCCTTCCACGGTTTCCACGGCACCGTGCGTGAGGTCGTAGATACGATGGAGCGTCCGGCGGTCTTCGATCCGCCTCGGCGCCCGGTACAACAGATCGGCGACGGTATGGAGGTCGAGTCCCTGTTCGAAGCGCTCCGCCTTTTGCGGTCCGACCCCGCGGAGGAACCGAATGGGGACATCGATGCTGCCGGCCGGCGGGTCAGAGCGGGCGGCGCGCGCAGGCGCCGGCGATGGCTGGGACACGGCGGCAGACTCGGACGCGGCGGCGGCGCGAACCCGAGCCCTTCCAGCGCCAGCCGCGCTAGCCATGCGCCCCGTCCTCCTGCGGCGAAGTGCGTCGTATGCCGGGACGTGCCCGGCGCTGTTGTTCTACGGACTGCCCATTGCCCCTGCCGGGGGTCACGTGTTACACTGTACGCCGCGTCCCGGCCCGTTCGCATCGGATCCGCGAGTGGGCCGGGGCCGGACATAGGAGGTTCTGTTCATGGCACGTCGGTGCGTCATCTGCGGCAAGACGCCGCGCACAGGCAATTCGGTCAGCCACTCGCATCATAAAACCAAGCGGCGCTTCAATCCCAATCTCCAGCGGGTTCGCGCGCTGATCGGCCGGACGGCCCGCCGGGTCATGGTCTGCACGGCCTGCCTGAAGGCCGGGAAGGTGAAGCGCGCGGCCTAAGCCCGCGGGCCTCCCCGCCGGGGGACGCCGGGCTAACTTACCGACTCCTCCGTGCGCTTGCCGCTCCGGAGCGCGGCGATGAGCAGGCGCACTTCTTCCTCGGTCAGGACGTAGCGGTCTCCGCAGAACCGGCAGGTCACTTCCGCCCGCCCCTCCTGCCGCAAGAGAGATTCCAGCTCGTCCGCCCCCAGCACGCTCAGCATTTCTTCCACCCGCTGCCGGCTGCACCGGCACATGAAGGTTACCGGTCCCGCGCTCGGGGCCTCCGAGGCCAGCCCGTCGAGTGCCGCCTCCAGGAGCTGCTCGGGCGTCCGCCCCGACGCGACGAGGTCGGTGATGGGCGGCAGCGCGCGTACCCGGCCCTCGATCCCCGCCACCACGGCGGGGTCGGCGCCCGGCAGCGCCTGCACACAGAGCCCGCCGGCGGCGAGCACCCGTAGGTCGCGGCCGACCAGCACGCCCAGCGCGACCGCTGACGGGACCTGTTCGGAGCGTGCGAAGTATGCGGCCAGATCTTCCGCGATCTCTCCGGAGACCAGCGGCGCGGACCCGTAGTACGGCGTGCGCATGCCGAGATTCCGCGTGACGTGCAGCGTGCCGTTGCGGCCAACCAGGCCGCCGACATCGAGTTTGTGCGCCGGCGTTGCCGGCAGATCGGCCTGCGGATTCACCATGTAACCACGGACGCGCCCCGCGGCGTCGGCCTGCGTGATAATACCTCCCGCCGGACCGTCGCCGAGCACCCGCAGCGTCACCGACTGCCCCTCTTTGAGCCCGGCGGACAGCAGCGCCGCCGCCGTCAGAGACCGGCCGAGCGCCGCCGTCGCCGTTGCCGAGGCGGCGTGGCGGATTCGTGCGTCCTCCACCGTTTCCGTCGTGACCGTCGCGACGGCCCGCACGCGTTCGCCGGCCGCCGTCGCGCGGACCAAATAGTCGCGCATGGGTGCAAGATCCTCCCCAAAGTCCTGGTGTGCGATGCCGCGCTCTATTTTGCCCGACGGGCACATCACCGGCAAAAGCCACGGGCGGCCGTCATCCGGACGAGCCGGCGCATCGGTCCCTTCATTTAATACGGACAAGGCGCGCCGGGCGTGCCCGGTCACCGCGGCGGTCGGGCTCCGCGGTACATCGGATTGGCCGGGCCGTGTCCGCCCCCCAGCGGCAGCGCGGCCTCGATCGCGCCGGTGACGAACGTCTTCGCCGCGAGGATCGCGCCGCGCACGTCGTCGCCGCGCGCGAGCCCTGCCGCGATCGCCGCCGAGAACACACACCCTGTCCCGTGGGTGTTCCGCGTCTCGATGCGGGCCGCCTCGAGCCGCTCGATGCGCGCCGCCGTGGCGTCGTACATAGTATCCACGGCGGCGCCCGCGAGGTGCCCGCCCTTCACGACCACGTAGCGCGGACCAAGCGCGGCGATGCGCCGCGCGGCGTCGTCCACCCGCGCGGGCGTGTCGACCGGCGCGCCGCACAGCGCCGCGGCCTCCGGCAGATTCGGCGTGGCCACGAGCGCGAGCGGCAGAATCAGCCGGCGGAGCGCATCCACCGCGTCGGGCCGCAGCAGCACGGCCCCGCCCTTGGCGATCATCACCGGATCGACCACCAGCCGGTCGAGCCGGTGCCGGCGGATGCGGTCGGCCACGATCTCGATGATGGCGGCGCTGCTCAGCATCCCGGTCTTCGCCGCGTCGACGCCGATGTCGGCAACGACCGCGTCGATCTGGCGCGCCACCATCTCCGGCGCGATCTCGACGATGCCCGTGACATCCTTTGTATTCTGCGCCGTCACCGCGGTGATCGCGGTCATCCCGAAGACGCCCAAGGCGGAGAACGTTTTCAGATCGGCCTGAATGCCCGCCCCTCCGCCCGAATCTGAGCCGGCGATCGAAAGCGCGCGCGGAATGACCACGGCCATCCCTCTACGCGGGCGCTCGTGCGGGCGCGCCGGCGAGATGATCCCAGCCGGCCGGGCGAAGCGGCCGCCGCTCGCCCTCGGCCGTGACCACCCACCGGCCGTCGCGCTCCGCCAGCACCTCGCCAATCCGGGTGAGCGGCACGCCCGCCTCCCTGGTGACGCCGGCCGCCCGCGCCTCGAATCCCGCCGCCGCGGTGAAGAGCAGTTCGTAGTCTTCGCCGCCGCCGAGCGTCCACGTATCGGGCGCCACGCCCGCCGCCCGTGCGATCTCCGGCAGCGCCGCGGGCATGGGAAGCCGCGCGGCGTCCAGCCGCACCCCGACCGCCGACGCCTCCGCCAGGTGGAGCAAATCGCTCGCGGTGCCGTCGCTAGTGTCGATCATCGCGGTGACGAGGCCCGATGCCGCTAGCGTCCCAAGCGCCCGTCCCGCGGCGACGCGCGGCGCCGGACGGCGGTACGCGGCCTCGAGCGTATCCCGCGCGGCCACCGCCATGCCGGCGTGCTCCAGGAGAAATCGTCCCGCCACGGCCTTCCCGGTCTCCCCCGTGATCCATACGCCGTCCCCCGGCCGCGCGCCGCTGCGCAGCACGGGGTGCTCGGCATCACCGAGCAGCGTGACATCCACAGCGAGCGGCCCCGAGGTGGCGGAGACATTGCCCCCCACCACGGCGACGCCGTAGAGCCGGGCGAGTTCGGCGATCCCCGCGTAGAGTTCTTCGAGCGCGGCGGACCCGACCGAGGGCGGAACCAGGAGGGCCACGAGCGCGTGGCGCGGCACGCCGCCCATCGCCGCGATGTCGCTGAGGTTCACGGCCAGCGCGCGCCATCCCACGTCGGCCGGCGAACACAGTTCCCGCGTGAAGTGAATGCCTTCGACCTGTACGTCGCACGTCGCCAGAAGGAGCGCCGCCGGCCGCAGCACCGCGGTGTCGTCGCCGATGGCGCGTACGACCCCGGCTCCGCCGCCCGGCACGATCGTCCGCAGCCGTTCGATCAGTTCGAATTCGCCGAGCGCCGGCCCCCGGCGATCCCACGCCGCGGCCGCCGCCGCGTCTTGCCAGGGCCGCCCGGCGCGCGCCCGCCGCCCGGCCCTGGCGTCAGACCCGCGCGGCACGTGCCCGGTCCACCGCCTGCCGGAGGCGCCGCGTCGCCTCGGCCATGTCGTTGGCCATCGTGACGGCCGTGATGACGGCGACGCCCGCCGCCCCCGCCTGAATCACCGCCGCCGCGTTGTCGAGCGTGATGCCGCCGATCCCGACGACCGGCAGGTCGCAGGACGCCGCGATCTCGGCGAGGCGCGCCGGCCCCACCGCCGCCCCGGCATCCGCCTTGGTCGCCGTGGCATAGACGGCGCCGACGCCGAGGTAATCGGCCCCGGCCCGTGCCGCCTCCGCGGCTTCGTCGATTGTGGCGGCCGACACCCCGAGGAACGGTGAGGGGCCTAGCAGCGCCCGCGCGTCCCCCGCGGGGAGGTCATCCTGGCCGACGTGCGCGCCGTCCGCTCGGGATGCGAGGGCGACATCGACCCGATCGTTCACTACGAAGGTCACGCCCGCGGCGCGGCAGCGCGAGGCGATGAGGCGCGCGGCATCGAGGACCGCGCGCGCCGGCGCATGTTTCATCCGCAACTGCAGCGCCGTGGCCCCGCCGCGGATCGCTGCTTCGGCGATCGCGACGTGCGAGCGCCCGCGGGCCTGTTCCGGATCCGCCGTGATGACGTAGACGCGCCAATCGCCGCTTGCCGGTGTTCGGGGCCGGGGCTCTTGTGTCACGCGCGGCCCGCGGCGCCCGCGGGCGTGACCGTCTCCGCGCGCCAGGCACCGCGCGCGGCGACATCCGCCGGACTCAGCGCCGCGAGCGCGTCCAGAAGCGCCACGCGGAACGATCCGGGCCCCGCGGCGAGGGCCGCGGCGCGTTCGGCCGCGATCTCGAAACAGGCCAGGCCGGCCACCGCCGCGGCGAGGGGATCCGCCTCCACCGCGGCACACGCGCCGATACAGGCCGTCGCCATGCAGCCGGCGCCGGTGATCGCGCGCAGCAGCGGATGCCCGTGCGCCAACCGGACGAGGCGCGCACCGTCGGTTAGGACGTCGACGGCCGCCGTCGCGGCCACGGCGCACCCGAGCCGTACGGCCAGCGCGGCGGCCAAAGCCGCCTCCGCGTCCGCGGCCGCCGGTCGCGGGCCGGCGGCGCCGGCCGCATCGACGCCGCGCACCGTTCCGGACTGGCCGGCGAGCGCCGCGATCTCTCCGGCGTTTCCGCGAACGCAGGCGATCCGCGCGCCGGCGAGCAGCCGTTCGGCCTGAGCTGTGCGAAACGGGGTCGCGCCGGCCCCGACCGGATCCAGAACGACGGGAATGCCGGCGGTGTTGGCGCGCCGCGCGGCGCGCAGCATCGCCTCCACCACGGCGGCCGTGAGCGTCCCGATGTTGAGGACGAGGGCCTGCGCCTGCGCCACCATGTCTTCGACCTCTTCGGGCGCGTGCGCCATGACCGGTGCGGCGCCGATCGCGAGTGTGGCGTTGGCCACGTCGTTCTGCGTCACCGTGTTGGTGATGTGGTGGATGAGCGGCCGGGCCTCGCGGACGCGCGCGAGAATCGCCGCCGCGGCCGCGGGGGTGAGCGTACCGGCCGGCGCCACGGACGCGGACCTACACCGCCGCGTTCACACGCCCCATCCGGAGCGCGGGACGCAGCATCTTCAACACGACGAAGCCGAGCACCGCCCCGGGGATGCTGCTGGACAGGAAGGCGACCTGGAACCACCAGATCGTGTGGTGCGAGTGCACGATCGGCTGAAACGCGAGCGCCGCGAGCGTGGCCCCGATCGGCCCGGTGCCGAGCGGTTCCGCGAGCGCGGCGGCATCGCTGCGCAGCCAGCGGTACGCGTACCCGACCACGAGCGCGCCGAACGGACTGCCCGGAAAGGCGAAAATCGAGCCCCAGTGCAGATTGTACCGGAGAATCGCGGTCACCAGGGCCGCGCCCGCGGCGTACCAGGGACCGAGGAGCACGCCGGTCACCGCGTTCACGGTGTGCTGCAGCGGCGCCACCCGCGCCGGCCCGACCGGGATGCTGAGCGGACCCAACAGCGTCGCGATCGCGGCGAACATCGCCGCCAGCACGAGGCGCCGAAGATGCATGCTTTGCTCCTCACGGCGGGGCACGGCCGGACCGCGGGCCGCCGCCGGTCGGGGTGAGATGCTCATACAGGCCACTCCTCCATACGCTGTGCCATGTCGAAGAATAGATATTCGTACCGCGTGCTGGTCAGGAACACGTCCCGGAGCGCATCGTCGCCGTCTCCCGCGGGACGGGTGTCTTCGTCCAACCGGTCGAGCAGATCGGCGAGCCATCGCGCCGCCGCGGCATACTCGTCGGCCGTATACACCTTGATCCAGTTCTCGTACGCCGGCACCCGCGGCAGGCCGCGGGCCCGCAGCGCCGTCGCGATTTCCCAGTATCCGTGCGCGCACGGCAGAATGGCGGCCACGATCGCGGGCAGCGCCGAGGTCTCCGCGACGAGGCGGAGGTGATTGGTGTACGCGAGCGTCGTCGGCGCCGGCCGGGTGTCCTCGAGGGCCTCGGGCGAGATGCCGCAGGCCCAGCACGTCTCGCGGTGGAGGTCCATCTCGACGTTCAACGTCTGATTCAGCAGGTCGGAGAACCGCCCGGCGACGGCAAGGTCCGCGGCGCGCGCGGACGCCAGCGCCAGTACCCGGCAGTACTCGATGAGGAACATGTAGTCTTGCCGCAGGTAGTACTGATACTGGTCGCCCGGGAGCGTGCCGTCGCCGAGGCCCCGTACGAAGGGATGGGCGAAGATCCGCTCGCGGATCGGCGCCGCCGTGTCCTGCAGCCGCGCAAAGAGGCTCATACCGCCCCCGTCCACCCGGCGATCACGCGCGCGTAGACCCGGGCGCAGCGCACCAGGTCGTCGAGCGCGACGTACTCGTCGACGGCATGGGCCTGTCCCCAGCCGCCGGGGCCGTAGACGACGACCGGGATGCCGTGCTGGGCGATCCATCCGCCGTCGCACACGCCGCCGGACGTACGGTACGCCGCGGCTGTTCCGCAGACATCCGCGTGGGCCTGCGCGACGAGTGCGACGCCGGGGTGATCCGCCGGCGTCTCAAAGGCCGGAAACACCTCGCCCCGGTCCTCGATCATCGACCGGCCGCCCCACCGGAAGACCGGCGGATGATCCCGCAGCCACGGGTCGGCCGCCGCCACGGCAAGCACCGTCGCTTCGATCTCGCGGGTCACCCCCTCCACGGTTTCGCCGGGGTAGAAGTGCACGGTGATCCACAGGGCGCACCGGTCCGCGACAAACGCGGGATGGCGGCCACCCTCGATCGCCGCGGGATTGATCGTGGTCGTGCCGGGCGGGAACCCGGGGTGCGACTTCACGACGGCCCAGTGGCGCTCGAGCGTCTGCAGCGCCTGCTGGACGACCATCATTTTCTCAATCGCGCTCGCGCCCCGCACCCCGCCGCCCGCGTGGATCATGCGGCGGCGCATCGCGTCGTGGAATGTCTCCGGGCTTTGAATGGTGATCCAGCCGGTCACGACACCGCCTTGGCCGAGCGAGATCTCGCCGCTCGAGGGTTCCAGCACCAGCGCGAGATCCGCCGCGGGCGCGTGTCCCAACGCGGTCGGCGTCCCGGCCTCGCCCATCTCCTCGCCGGTCACGAACTGTACTGTCACGTCGCCACACAGCGGGCCGGCCGTCGCGATCGCCGTCTCGAGCGCGATCAGCGCGGCGGCGATCCCGCCCTTCATGTCTGTCGCGCCGCGACCGTAGATGCGGCCCGCCCTGCGCACCGGGTGAAACGGCGGCGCCGTCCACCCCTCGCCGGGCGCCGTCGAGGCGACGTCGACGTGGCCGTTCAATAGCAGCGCACGCCCGCCGCCGTCCTCCTCCTCCCCCCCTGACGAGGACCTGCGGCCTGACGAGGACGTGCGGCCTGACGGGGACTTTCGGCCCGGCGAGGCGTGCGGGCCGCGGCCGGGCAGCCGCGCGACGAGCTGTGAGTCGCCGGGATACAACGGGACCATCCGCACGTCGGCGCCGAGAGCGCGGAGGCGCGCGGCGAGGAAGTCCTGGATGGGGCCCGTGTTGCGGCCCGGTGGACACGGCGTCTCGAAGGCGATGAGCCGCTCCGTGAGCGCGAACAATTCCTCCCGCCGCGCGTCCAGCGCGGTGTCGAGTGACGCGGCCCACGGCCAGGCCGGCCGCGTCCGCGGGGCGACGGTCGCGTCCGTCACGGCTGCGTGACCACGTTCGTGTACAACTGGTCCACCGCCACGGGCGCGGGAATGACGTGGCGCGCGGCCATCCAGTCATCGAACGCCGCCCAGCGCCCGCGCTGCTGCTGCTGGCTGCGCGCGAAGGTGGGGAGCGTGGCCTCGAAGGACCGCCGGTTGAACGCGTCGTTAAGCGTCGGATTGAGCGCGACGTACTGGTTGAACGCTTCCGACGGCTGCGCCGCCGTCAGGCGCAGCCCGCGGGCGACGGCCCCGACGAACCGTGCGAGGACCGGCCGGCGCCGGGCGAGCGCCGCGTCGTTCGCGATCAAGACCAGTTCATAAAACGAAGGGACCCCGTACCGCTCCGGCTCGAACATGCCGACGGACTGTCCCTGCATCTCGATCTGGACGCGCTCTACGTTGCGGTAGGCGCCCACGACCGCGTCGACCTTGTGCGACAGGAGCGCCGGCACGAGATCGAACCCTACGGTCACGAGCGTTACGCTGCCTTTCGCCGCGCCGTCGGAGTTCATGATCTGGTCGATCATCGCGTCCTCCAGGCCCGAGACGGCGAAGCCTACGCGCCGGCCCACGAGATCGCGCGGCCGGCGGATCCCCGAGCTTTTAAGGTACATGACCGTTGTGAGCGGCTGCGACACGAGCAGGCCGATGCTGCGCACCGGCAGGCCCTGCGCGCGCGCCAGGATCACGTTCGACTCGTAGTTGACCGCCACGTCGACCTTGCCGGCCGCGACGAGCTTGAGCGGGTCGTCCGCGTTCGAGGGGACCTGCAGCGTTACACGGAGCCCCGCGTCGCTGAAGTATCCGCTGCGCACGGCCGCGTACACCGGCACATGGTCCGGGTTCGGAAACCAGTCCAGCATGAAGGTGACGGCGCGCGCGCGCGCGCCGGTAGCGCCGCCCGCGGCCGTCGCGGCGACCGCCAGGATCGCGGCCGCCGCGACGAGCAGGATGGATCCGCGGCCGCGCATGCTAGACGCCGCCCTGTCCCGCGGTGCCGGCGCGCCGCCAGGGCAGCGCCGCCCATTCCACGAGCGACACCGTCCAAAACAGGGCCGTCGCCATCACGCTGAGATAGACGATCACGGCGAAGACGAGATCGACGTGCAGCTGCGCATTGGCGTGGATCATCAGATACCCGAGCCCGCGGGTGGAGCCGACCCACTCGCCGATCACCGCGCCGATCACACTGGTGGCGACGGCGATGCGGGTGCCGGAAAACACGAAGGGCAGCGCGGCCGGGATGCGCACCCGGCGCACGATCGCGGCCGGCCGCGCGCCGAGAATTACGAGGAGGTTGACCATGTCGGGGTCGGCCGCGCGGAGCCCGTCGACCGTGTTCACCACGATTGGAAAGAACACGATGAGCGCGGCCATCACGACCTTGGACACCGTGCCGTAGCCGAACCAGACCACGAGCAGCGGGGCGATCGCGAAGACCGGCACCGTCTGGCTCGCGATAACGAGCGGATAGACCGCGCGCTCCACCGTCCGCGACGAGAAGATCAGAAGCGCCAGCACCACGCCGACGACGAAGGCGATCGCGAACCCGAGCATCACTTCGCCGAGCGTCACCGCCGCTTCGCCGAACAGCAGGGCGCGGTCGGTGACGAGGACGCCGGCGATCCGGCTCGGCGCCGGGAGGATGTAGAACGGGATGCCGAACGCCCGCACGGCGGCTTCCCACGCCGCGAGGATCACCGTGAGGAGCACCAGCGGCGGCACCACGTGCGCGGTCCAGCCGCGGAGACCGGCGCGGGCGGCCGGGGCGGTCTCCGTTCCGCGGCGAGGATTCGGATCCGGCGGCCGGTCCGCCGGCCCCTCGTCCATGTGCGGCGCCGCCGGCGGGCGCGGCGCCGTCCGGAGCACGCTCACGCAAACGCCTCCGCCATGTCGGCGTGAAGCAGGTCTAGGAGCGCGGCCTTCTCCGCCACGACGCCGGGATCGGTCGAACGGCGGGGCCGCGGCAGGTCGAGCCGGCGTTCGGCGCGGATGCGCCCGGGCCGCGCCGCCATCACGTAGACGCGGTCGGATAGGAGCACCGCCTCTTCGACATCGTGCGTGATGAGTAGCACCGTGCGGTCGAACTCCTCCCGGAGCCGCAGCAGGTACCCCTGCATCGCGCCGCGCGTCATCGCATCGAGCGCGCCGAACGGCTCATCGAGGACCAGGAGATCGCGCCGGCACAGGAGCGTGCGGACGAGCGCCACGCGCTGCCGCATGCCGCCGGACAGCGTCGCGGGATAAGCGCCTCCAAAGCCGTCCAGGCCGAAGCGGCGGAGCATCGCGCGGGCTTCTGCGCGCGCCGCCGCGCGCGGCGTTCCCTGAATCTCGAGCCCCAGGACGGCGTTGTCGAGCACCGTGCGCCACGGCAGCAGGAGATCTTTCTGCTGCATGTACGCGACGCGGCCGGCCCCTGCCCCGCCGGTCGCCGCGGAGCGCGCCGGGGGGCTCTCGCCCCAGACGGCGACGGTGCCGCCGTCCGGGCGAACGAGACCGGCGACAATGTTGCACACGGTGCTCTTGCCGCATCCACTCGGCCCCACGAGCGTCACAAACTCGCCCGGCGCGACGTGGAGGGAGACGCCGGCCAGGACGTCGAGCCATCCGCCGTTGTGCCAGAACCGTTTCTTGAGATCCCGAATCTCGAGTGCCGCGGCCACAGGTCCTCCCCGCCGGCTCCTACAAAAACATGCGCGCCGTTCCCGGAACCGGGCGGCGCGCTTACTGTCCCTCCGCTGGCATTACCCAGATCAGGTTCCGGGGTCGATGGCTTCGAGCCATCCTCTCAGCCTGGTCGTCCCAAGCTCCCCCTGCTATGCGGTTGTCAATTCAGTATACCATACCGTCCGCCGGTGCAAACGCGACGTGCGCGGGCGTCAGCGAAACTTCAGTTTGACACCGCGCGAGAGCAGCCGGCCGATTCTCCGTTCCATGCGCGCGCTCGCGAGCCGGGCCGCCTGTTCCGTGGCGGTGAGCGCCCGCGCGCCGTGCCCCACCCGGATCTCCAGTTGCGTTCGCGATCTGAGGGTCGGGCCCAACGGGCCCCGCTCACCGGCATCGCGCGGCGTCCGCGGTGCCGCCGGCGCGGCCGCCGTCCGTTTCTTGGCGGCCTTCGCGTCCGCCCGCGCGCGGCGCCACACCACCTTCTTTCGCGTCGACGCCCGGGCCGTCCGGCGGCGGCCTTTGGTCATCGCGGGAGCACGCGCCACAGTTCGTCGCGTTCCGGCGGCACGAGCGGGGCCTCCCGTCCGGCACGCCGCATCCGCCGCTCCCCGGGCCCGAGCGTCGCGATGACGGTGGCCGGGACGCCGGCGGCCGTGACGGCGGCCGCGGTCGTGTCCGGTTCGGGTGTCGCGACGAGCAGCGCGCCGCTTCCGATGAGCGCCAGCGGGTCGATGCGGAGCGCATCGCAGATCGCCTGGGTTTCGGGAAGGACCGGGACTCGGTCCGCGTCGAGCTGCACGCCCACTCCGGCGGCGGCGGCAAGTTCATACACCGCGCCGAGAACGCCGCCTTCGGTCACGTCGTGCATGGCCCGCGCCCCCGCCGCCGCGGCGGCCCGCGCTTCGGGGAGCACGCTGAGGCGCTCGCGGAAGGCCCGTGCACACGACAGCACGGACTGCCCCAAGGCCGGCAGCAGTTCGTCGCGGCGCGCGTCCGCAAGAATCGCCGTCCCTTCGATGCCGGCGGCTTTGGTCAGCAGCACCGTATCCCCGCTGCGCGCGGCGCCGCTCCGCAGCAGCCGGTCCCGGGGGACGCGCCCGAACGCCGTCACGACGACGAGCGTCCGGACGATGCCGGACACCACCTCGCTGTGTCCGCCGGCGATTTCGACACCGAGCGACGCCGCGGCGTCCGCGGCGTCGCGCATGATGCGCGCCAGATCGTCCCCGGCGTGGGCCTCGGCCAGGAGGATCGTGAGCACGACGGCGACCGGCTCGGCCCCGGCGGCGGCGAGATCATTCGTGCCGACCAGCAGCGCGTACCAGCCGAGGTCTTCGCCCGCCCCGGTGATCGGGTCGGTGGTCACCGCGGCAAGGCCGGTCCCGAAATCGACGACGGCGCAGTCTTCGCCGAAGGCGGCATGCACGACGACGTCCGTCCGGCGCGCCCCGAGGTGCCGGTACACCAGGTCGTGCAGCAGGTCCGGAGGTACTTTGCCGACGGGGATCGCTCGGTCGCGGCCGCCGGCCGTCATGGCGCGTCTCCGGCTCGCCGCGCGGCGCGCCCCGCCGCGGGCTCGCGCGGGCGGCGCATCGTAGGAACCTCCACCATCCCGCCCGAATGAACGCGGCGGCCAGCATGCCCGAGACCGCCTTCGTGCTCATCAATCTGAGCCGCGGAACGCCGGCGGAAGTCGCCCGGTTGATCCGCGCGCTGCCCGGCGTCGCGCAGGCGCACGCGGTGATGGGCGACTACGATGTCCTCGCGGTCATTCACGCGGACGTCACGCGGGAGATCTCCGCGCTCGTGGACGCGCACATCCGGACGATCGAAGGGGTGTCGAAAATCGTAACGTGCGTCGCCGTGCGGACCTGAGCCGTTAGCCCGCGCCGGATGTCACACCGCGACGCGCGGGCTGATCACGGTCATCGTCTGAAGGATCGCCAGGGCCGCTTCGAGCGCCCGCAGCCCGTCCGCGCCCGAGACCAGCGGGACGGTTTCGCCCCGGACGCACTGGACGAAATGGGTCAGTTCGGCCCGCAGCGGCTCGCCGACCGGTACGATCAGCCGCCGTTCGACGCCGTCCTGCCGTACTGTGAGCGCTTGGGTGAGGTAGTTGAGATGGATGAATCCGTCCGGGAGCGTGATCTCGAGCTCCGCGGCCTTGACCGGCGACACACGGCTCGCGACGAAGCTGGCCATGCATCCGTTGCGAAGCGCGAGATGCGCGACCGCGAGATCCTCGTCCTCGCCGTGGATGGCGGCCCCCACGGCGCTGACGCGTGAGGCCGGCACCGGCATGAGGTCGAGGACGATGTCGAGGTCGTGGATCATCAAGTCGAGCACGACGCCGACATCCATGTTCCGGCGCGGGTTCCACGGCCGGACGCGCCGCACTTGGATAAACAGCGGATGTTTGACGAGATGGCGCAGGCGTTGCACCGCGGGCTTGAACCGCTCCACGTGCCCGACGAGGAGCACGAGCCCGCGCCGCTGCGCTAGATCTACGAGATCGGCGGCTTCGTCGACGCTCGTGGTGATGGGTTTTTCGACGAGGACGTGGATGTCGTGGCGCAGGAGATCACGCGCGATTTCGTAGTGCTGCGCCGTGGGGACGACGAGGCTCACCGCGTCGACCCGCCCGAAGAGATCCCGATAATCGCCGTATCCGGTTGTGCCGTACCGCCGGGCAAATGCGCCGGCGGCGCGGGAGGACGTATCGACCACGCCGGCCAGCTGCACGCCGGGCAATTGATGATAGATGCGGACGTGATGCTGTCCCCATTGGCCCAGCCCCACGACACCGAGGCGGATCGGCCCGGCCATTGTCACCTCCCTAGGTGTGCGGGTACGGCATCAGCGGCGGCGGTGACGATCTCCGGCCATCACGCGTTCTGCCCAACCGACGAGCTTCCGGGACGGAACCGCCGCACGGCGGTCACGATCCGCTCGAGATCCGCATCGCCGACACCGGGGTGCACCGGCAGGCTGAGGACCTGATCGGCCGCACGCACCGCCTCCGGACACCGGCTGTCTCCGTAGCGGCTGCGGTAGAACGGCGTGGTGTGAATGGGCGCCGGGTAGTAGACGCGGGTGCCGATCGCCTCCGCCTCGAGATGCCGGCGCAGGCCGTCGCGGCCCCGCGGCACACGCACGGTGTACTGGTGGTAGACGTGAACGCAGCCCTCGGGCGCGACGGGACACGCGAGCCAGTCCAAATCCTTGAGTCCGGCGGTGAGGCGGGCGGCGTTGTGCCGGCGCTGCTGATTCCAGCCGTCCAAGCGGCTCAACTGGCCGATCCCGAGCGCTCCGGCCATCTCGGTCATCCGGTAGTTGTAGCCTTCCGCCTCGTACTGGTACTGCTGCCGCTCGCCGCCCCGGACAAACAGCCGCGCGCGGTCGGCCACGTCGGGGTCCGCGGCGGTGACCATGCCGCCTTCCCCGGTGGTGATGTTCTTGGAGGGATAGAAACTGAAGGCCGCCGCGCGGCCGAAGGCGCCCGCCCGGCGGCCGCGGAACGACGCGCCGTGCGCCTGCGCGGCGTCCTCGATCATCATCGCGCCGTGGGACTTGGCGAGCGTCTCGAAGCGGTCCATCGCACAGGGCAAGCCATAGAGGTGCACGACGAGGATCGCCCGGACGCCGGGTTGCCGCCGCAGGGTCTCCGCGACCGCGTCGGGATCCAGATTGTACGTGCGGGGATCGATGTCGGCAAAGACCGGTTCCGCGCCGCACGAGAGGATCGTCGACGCGGTCGCCCCGTAGGAGAAGGGCGTGGTGACGACGCGGTCGCCGGGCCCCACTCCGGCGGCCCGCAGCGCCGCCATGAGGGCGGTGCTGCCCGAACTCGCCGCGACGGCGTGGGGCGTGCCGACGTACTCCGCAAAGCGGCGCTCGAATTCGGCGACACGGGGACCGGCGACGAGTTGTCCGGAACTCAGCACGTCGAGGACTCGGCGTTTGTCCTCTTCGGAGATCAGAGGCTGTGCGATCGGGATGAGTTGACGCGAGGTCGTCGGCATCGTCAGGCCGGGCTACCTCTCGTGAATCCGAACGACCGTTCTACATTTCCGGGGTTTTTCCTGCGCCGGATGCCGCGGCAAGCCGCGCTCCGCCGCGGGTTCAGCGGGCCCCTTCGATCTGCTGCTGCAGCGCCCGCAGCATGCCGTCGATGTTTTCCCGCATCTTGACCCGCAGCAGTCCGGTCAACAGACGGCCGATGAGCGGAATCCCAAATTCGAACTCCACCGTGATGGTCGTGCGTGTCGCGTCGCCATCGGCCGTGAATTCCCATGTACCCTCGTACCGATCGAAGTCGCCTTCGCGCTGCCGGAAGCGGCAGCGATGCGCCGCGTCGTCCCACTGGTCCTCCTCGACCCAGCGGATGCGGCGGCCTTCGACGGTCCCCACCCATTCGGTCAGCGTCGGCACCTCGCCGTTTCGTTCCAGGACGGTGACGCGTTCAAGGTCAGGCATGAATCGCGGGAAGTCCTCGACGCGCCGGGCCTTCGCGTAGACGGTGTCGAGCGGCGCCCGAATCACGATCGATGCGCTGACCTCCGGCATTATCCTCTCCTCGTCCGCCCGCGGATCCCGCGCGCCCTCCGGCCCGGCCGGCGTTCCGGCACCCTCAGTTACCGTCCGCCGGCGACGTCGAGGATCGCGCCGGTCGTGTAGGACGCCGCCGGCGACAGCAGCCAGAGAATCGCCTCCGCGACCTCCTCGGCGGTCCCCGCCCTCGCCATCGGCACCGTCGGCGCCAGCCGCGCGGGCCGAGCCGGATCCCCGGCCGCCGCGTGAATCTCCGTCGCAATCAGGCCCGGACGGACCGCGTTCACGCGGATTCCATCCGCGGCGACTTCGCGCGCGAGGCCGATCGTAAAGCTTTCGACCGCCCCCTTGCTGGCCGCGTAGTGCACCCACTCGCCGGGACCGCCGAGGCGGGCGGCCGCCGACGAGACATTGACGATGGCCCCGCCCTGCCCGCCGTGCCGCCGCGACATGCGGCGGACCGCGTCCCGGGCGCACAGGATCGTCCCGGCGACGTTGATACGAAGGACCCGTGACAGGTCCTCGTCCGTGAGCGCGTCCAACCGGCCGGGGCGTCCCGGCACCCCGGCGTTGTTCACGAGCGCGGTCACCGGACCCAGCGTCTTCGCCGCCTCGTCGAACAACCGCGCGACGTCGGCCTCGCTTGAGACGTCGCCTTGGATGGCGCACGCCCGGGCGTCGGCGCGTTCGATGTCGCGCACCACGCCGCGCGCCGCGTCTCCGTCGCGCACGTAGTTGACGGCCACCGCGTAGCCGCGCCCCGGGGCAAGCCGCGCGACGGCGGCCCCGATGCCGCGGCTGCCACCGGTCACGACGAGGACCGGCCGCCCGCTAGGCATGCAGTTCGAGCACGTCGCCGTCTTCGAGGACGTGCTCGTGCTGGACCATCTGTCCTTCGAACGTCCGGCTGCCCCACACACGCGCGTACTTCAGGCGCTCGGCGAAGTCTTTGTGCACGACCGCGGCGGCTTCCTCGACCGTGATGCCGCGCCGGAACACAAACGGCACCGACTTGTCGGCCCGCCGGCCCGGCGCTTTCGTGTACACGCGGATCACGCCGAGGAGCCGGAACAATTCCTGACGCAGCGCTTCTAGACCGTCCCCGCTCTCGGCCGAGACCGGCAGGATCTCGAAGCGCGCGCCGTAGGCCTCCCGGAGGAGTTCGAGCCGGACATCCGCGTCCGGCGCGTCCAACTTGGCGGCGACGAGCAGCGCCGGCGTGCCGGTGGCCTGCCCGCGCCCCCGCGCGAACTCGACCCGGCCCTGTCCCGCAAGTTCCATCACGCGGTCCATCGCGGCGAGCAGATCGTCATCGTCGAGGTCCGCGATGAGCAGGGCGCCGTCCGCCTGACGGATGAGCGCGAACAGCCACGGCTCCGCCGTCTCCGGCGCGATCGGCGGCAGGTCCACCAACTGGATCTTAATGTCTTCGTACGGCACCATGCCCGGCAGCGGCGCCCGGGTCGAAAACGGGTAAGGCGCGACGATCGGATTCGCGTTCGTGAGGGCGGCCAGCAGGCGCGATTTGCCAGCGTTCGGCGCCCCGACGAGCATCACCTGACCGGCGCCCTCGCGTGGGACGTGATGCCAGGTCGGTCCCTTCGCCGCGGATTTGCGGCTGCGCGCCGCCTCCGTGCGGACCTTGGCCATGCGCCGGCGGATGTCCGCCCGCATGTGCTCCGTCCCCTTGTGCTTGGGGATCGTAGCCATCATCGCTTCCAACGCTTCGAGCTGCTCGTCGGGCGTGGTGGCCTGGCGGAACCGGCGTTCCGCCTCGAGATACTGCGGCGTCAAATTCGCGGGCATAGGCCGTCACATATTCTAACATCCCTGAGGGCATTGGCCGGACAGGCCGTCTCGTCAGCGGTTGAGGGGCACGAGGTCCAGCAGCCGGAGTGGCGCGGGGTCGGCGACGATGTCCACCTCGGTGACTTTTCCACGCGTGATCGTGAACTTGAGCACCCGCGACAGCCGCCCCGGAGCCCAGACAAGTCCCACTCCTCCGTCGACGAGCATCGGCAGCGCAAAACGGGCGGCCTGTGAGAGGGTGACCGCCCCGGCGGCCCGGTTCCGCGCGCCGCGGATTTCTCTCGGCGCACCCGGACGTGCCGCAGCTTCGTCGATTCGAACCATGACATCAGGATCAAGCACCGCGACCAGCCCTTCGATGTCTCCGCCGCGCAGGGCGGCAAGAAAGGCGTCGACGACCGCGTGTTGACGGGGGCGGTCGGGGGCGGGAACTGCCGGCTTCCCCTGCACCCGCCGGCGGGCGCGGCTGGCGAGCTGCCTTGCCGCGGCCGGGGAGCGCCCCACGAGGAGGACAGCGATCATGCAGGGGACGGAGGAAAATCGCGGTAGGGCAAGCCGTCCATCGCCATGTCTCGTCTGGAATGGGCTATCGGCTCGGTTGAAGCAGCCCGATCATGTTGCCATCCGCGTCCTTGACGGACGCGATCAGTTTCCCCCCGCCAACGTCCGTGACTTCTTGCTGAGCCTGCGCGCCGGCATCCAGGAGCGCTTGCAAACTTCTCTTGATGTCCTCGACCTGCCGGTAGCGGATGGGACCGGTCATGCCCTTCTTGTGGCCGTTGGGATCCAACCCGATTTCCTGGTCCCCAACCCGAAAGCCGACATAGTACGCCGCATCGGCATACGGATCCACGCCCAGGAACTTGCGGTACAAGCGTCTTTGCGCGCGCCAAGTCTTTGACGGGGTAGACAAACAAGCTGATGCCTGGATTCATGAAGAGCTCCTCCTCTTATGTCACAGTGCCTGTGGTCAGTGTCGAACGATGGCAACTGAGGGATGCCACTCTCGGGGAGAAGATCAATCCCTCCTTGCGGCTCGACCGCCTTGACAAGACTATCTCTC